>Ga0116231_10000121_pt1 | contig 97498 bp, 75 predicted proteins | sample S1TSphgellanicum_2_FD_89695 | JGI IMG/M metagenome (GOLD analysis project Ga0116231, IMG submission 89695) | Host-associated microbial communities from peat moss isolated from Minnesota, USA - S1T2_Fd - Sphagnum magellanicum MG | ecosystem: Host-associated > Plants > Peat moss > Unclassified...
AAAAAAAAAAGGGAGTATGGTCGCTCTCCTTCCGCTGCAATTAGCGACCAACAGAACTCCAGCTTCGGTGGTTTTTGGAAGCCATTTTTTTGGAAAGTTAGGAAGAAGAGGACTGGATATAGAGACTGTGGTAGAAGGACAGTGCTTGTGCTGTCGGAATTGTTTTCTTTTTTTTTTGAATTACAAGCCGAGGAAGGTTGTCTGCATTGTTGCGTGGTGGTCGTAAGGCGTCATTGTGTTTGATCAGTCGAGTTATGCGAGGGAGGAGAGAGGTTGTTGGATCTAGTGTTTGAGCTATGTCTCTCTGATGTCCCTCCATTTTTGGTTACACTAGGTTTGAAATAGATTGGTGGTTGTATCAAATTTTTGTTTTAAAAAAATAGAATTGAAAGGTTGGATAATGATGTGTCATAAATGCAAAATCTTCATTCATGTTTTATATGTGATTCATTAGGATTACGACAATTCATCATCAATAAATATTGGCACAATTTAATGTGCATGGCTCAATTTAAATAATTTATTATAAAAATTATGGCATAATTTAATGTGCATGATTTTAATTACATGAATCATATGAAAAAATCACATAAAATATAAGACTTTGAGAATTTTCTTGTTTATTTTTTATTAATGAATCACATGATGAATCACCTAAGACATAAGGTTTTTAATTTATATATTTTTGTTTAGTATTGAAGATTGCTTAAAGTATACTTGAGATTATGAATTGAGAAAGAGATGAAAAAATATTCAAAAATCTTTTGTGCACAATTTTGTGAAGTTACAAAATTCATAAGAATATTGAATATAACATATCAGAAAATGCACAAAAGGTTAGATGTGTGAAGAATTAATTTTCAAATGAAGAATATAAACCCTCATATTTGTATAAGAAATTACACAATTTCAATCCTTTCACTCAATAGGAATTCTTGAACCAAAGATTTTCTTGATAAATAAGAACCAACTAACCCCGGTCCAGACTCCAAACTGCATATCATGGCTCCAAATTTTGAGCAATTTCCCAATTGGTACACTTTATTTAAAATATTCCATGAGGCCAACTTATTTTGAACATGACCCCCATTCTAGGGTCCAATTTGCTTCAAAAGGGGGCCCAAATTTATTGAGTCTTCCATACCGTGTCTAAAGTGCCTCTATGTGTGTCCGTGTAAGGTACATTCGAGTAGATAACTCTGACTTACATTTCATTAGATCTGACTTTTTATGCAGTCCAAAGGCCCCACCCGCAAAGTATGTACATATTTAAGTAATTGAAAGTGTATATTGCATCTGTGGGCTCATAGTTGGTGGGGGCTGGATTCACGTAATTGGGAGAGAGAGAGTATGTGTAAAATGTGTGATTTTTGACACCCAAATATCCCTTTTTCTAATGTAAAATCTGCTTTGCAAAAGTTGTCCTAACTCTTAACTCAAAAGACTACCAATTGGAAAGGTGCACTTCATAATTAGGAGTGTGTATACGTGCCTAGGAGTGTACTTTTAGAGCTCTTCCTGTGCTACTCTTTGCCCTTTCTTTTTCATCCTTTTTTCTCATACTCCCCTTATACCCTATTCCCTTATACTCCCCCTTAAACCCTCTAGCTAATATAGAGAGCTCTCTCACATACCCTTCAAAGATATACTATGTAGCTCTCTCTCTCTTGTATTGGTTCTCTCTCTTTCTCTTGGCAATGTATTTTGTCCGTTTATGCCAAATACCAAAAAAGAAGGAGAAGACGTATTATGTAAAGGGCACACATTTTGGGAATTACCATTAAAGATTGCCAAATTTGCTAGTTCAAATGCGGGCCTCACAAGTTGTTGTTTTTGGTCATGACATTTCGTAATACTTTTCATGCATTGCTAGACACATTTGACCAATTGTTTCAAAAGTTTCAAACTTCCACCCTAGTACACAGAGATTTCTTGTTCTGAGCCCCCAAAAGAAGGCAAGAAACAACAAGAAAGAAAGAAAGAAAAGGTCTCAAATCTTCAACTATGTCCAAACTGTAAAGCTTGAGTTTTCTTGACTTTAAGGTATGTAACCTATGTCTCTTCCAATTTTTGAACTACCCATTTGTTTAGGGTTGTCTTTTTTTTTTCCTTTTTTTAATATGGGACAAGCACAAATCCATATGAAAAATATATCCTCAACCTAGAGTCAAGCAAAGAAAGCTTGAGATTGTACAAACTATTTCAAAAAAGCCCACCCTAAAGGAATTTTTTAAAAACCCTAATGTTGTGAAATCTCTATTAACCTAAGTTGTTAATAATATATTATTTGTAGGCATCTAACTTTTGACCTCGTAGTAGTCCCACTGTGCAATTCTGTTACTAGATTCTTATGTGCCGTCAATCAATTTTCACCTATTGCCATGGGCCCATTTGAGAGGCCTTGGTCAAGCAAGACCTCCTCTGTCTTTTACACTTTTACAATTCGTATATACCCAGTGTTGAGTGGTGTCCATTTTGACCGAACGTTTTGCAAGTCAGGTTTGCTCTGGTAGAACTTGACTTCCCAAAACCCCCCCCACCCCCCCTAAAAGTGACCAAACAAGTAGAAAGAAAAAAAAAAGAGACAATGACCACCATCCCCCTCTGTTCTCTGAATTTCTCCTCTTTGGATTTTGATGACTCTGCAAGAAATTTTTTGGGCGGGTGGGGGGGAGAGAGAACCTTGGTGCTAGATTGGAAAAAAACCTTTTTTTTTCCCCTAACTTACTTTATTGCAATTGAAAGTGTTCCTTTAGAAAAGTGCTCCAATAATGTCACTAAATTGGCTACACGTGGTAGCTAGCGTTGTTGAAAACCGTCATAATTAGATTTGGCTTCAATCTGAATAATTTCACTCCTCATATGACAATATTGTAAGTAGAACCTGAAAAAAAAAAAAAATTCAAATTCATAAAAAATTACTATTTTTAAATTAAAAAAATTATTTTTTTCCATGTGAAAACTAACCCTATGCTACGATAATCTCCATTCTAGCATGGTTAAGTGAATTTATTCTAATCTAGAAGAAGCTATGGTTTTTCATTATATTTTTCAAAAGGAAACATGCCCCAACCATGACTTCGAGGTTCTCTTCACACGAAACTTGATTTGGCAAATAACTGCTTAGGCATCACAGATGGATCGTTGCAGCCTTCAAATATTTTACTTTTGGTTATTTTCAGAATTTGTCTGTCAATCACTCTTCCAAATTGTCTCAATTCAAAGGCAAAGTGTAATGACTAAAATGGAAGCCAGACCAAACCAGCACCCACCAGCACACCAAGCAGGATGGATGAGATGTGAACAGGGAACACTTTTTTCATTGTATTCCTCTCTTATAGTTAACCATCTCCCATAGTTAACCATGGTGGTTAGCTATTTACCAAACATCCACATGCATCCACCTACCTAATAAACCACCAAGCGCCTTACTTTTACTTACCTACATAGTAACCACTTATACACGATGTACCTCTTTACTTATGCAGGATACTTACTTAGAGCGTCTCCAGCAGTGCTTAGTATGTGACCCTGCAAAATTATTTTTCACATCCAAGTTTTGTTGTTTAATTTTGCAACGCCACCTATAAAATTGAAACTGGTACAACAAATAGATGGGGGACTACTAATAGCAAACCACCTGGACCAATCACTATGATGGGACAATCAGAAACACTGAGCAGCAGTCAGGTCATATTTATTACACTCTTTTCTGGAGGTGCACAACGATGCTGTGCCTTTTACCAGCCACAGAAAGCAGTGCAATTATACTGAGCCAAACCGCCATATTTTGACTTTTTTTCATCTAATTGTACTGTGTAGGATCTCATACTGAGCACCAACATATGAAAACTTAAACCGTGCACTCTTGGATAGTTTTAAGGTGTAGGAACCTTGGTGCTTTAACCAAACATGTGTCAACACAACTAACTAGTGAGGAGTTTTTTTCTTTTATTTTTTCCTTTTTTAAAAGAAAGGAATGGGGAAAGGTTTGTTGTACCCCTTTTTTTTTTTCGCACCCAAATCGTATAATTCTAGATGTTTGTCTGGACAGTGTCTACTAAGTCATGCATGCTTTTTCCAAAAATAAACCTTTAATATAAATCGTTAAAACTAAAAGCCCAAAACATGTTTGTAGCTTTAAAAGGGTGCAACAAGATTTTAGGTAGGTGTACCCTACAAAGATTTAGAGTAGGGTTTTCCTTTTTTCCAATTTTGTGATGTTGACAATTGGGCAATTTTTTTCCCTCAAAAACTAGCAAAATTAGTTGATTGAAAACTAGGTTTTTCTAAAAAAACCTAAAAAATTGTCTCTTTGGGTAAAAAAAAAGAGACAAAATTTGATGGGAAAAAAAATCTCTGCTCCTTTTGCTTTTTTTTAAGATTAAAAAATTCAAAATCAACCAACAGTAGTATTGTAAGGTATAAAATTGCCATGTACAATTATAATAAATAATAAGACCTACCTAATTTTGTTGCTTTGAGTGGGTGTTAGTTAAAACAGAAGCACTCCCCACAAAGAATGCCTTTCTCTAGTCTGGTCCTCAGTCTTCAGTCAAGTCTTCCTTTTGCCTTTCCTTTCCTTTCCTTCGGCTTGCCTCTTTGCTTCTCCAATCCTCCCCCCCACCCCCACCATCTGCTCTTTTCTTTTCTGTGTATGTTTCTCTCCCTCACTCCTCCTAAGTCCTTACTCCTTCCTTCCCTTGTGGCCTGCAATGACACTTTTAAGCTCCCACCATTTGTGAGCTCAAGAAGAAAAAGAAGAACAAGAAGACCAAGAGGAGGAAGAGGAAGAGGAGCAGGAGCAAAAGAGAGAGTTTGCACTGCTTGTGAATTGAAGGAAAAAAAGGGCTATATAGTACTGACTTGTGGTCTTTTGAACAAAGAGAGAAGTGGAGGAAATTTTTTCTGAAGGACAAACCCAAAAAAAAAATTCTATCTTTTTTTCTGACATTTTTCTGGGATTTGTAGACACTGAGTATTTTCACAGGATCGTCAGTTTTGGGTCAAGTCTGGAGAGCTCCTTCCTTTAGGCTACAACTGCAAAGTTGGAACTTCTGAATTCTGTTAGCTTTGGAGGTTTGTTGAGAATTGGGAGTTTGCATTTTGTTGTGGGTGGGTGGGTGGGCGGGAGAAGAGGAAAAGCTTGAGGGGAGGAGGAGGGAAAATTGAAGCTTGTGGGTCTGTGAGAGAGGAGGAAGATTTCAAGGGGAAGATTTGCTGGAGGAAGAAAGGGTGTGCAGTGTGCACTACTACTAGGCCATGATGGTGGTGGGTAGCAATCTTGCACTGGGGGGGGCAGTGGAATCCACCATGTTTGCTGGCAGTCTTGCAGCTGGTGCTGGTGCAGTGGGTAGTGGTTCAAAGGCAGTGAAGGTGATGAGGAAGAATGATCATCATCATCATGTCCAGTGGAGGGCATGTAGTCAGAACGTGTGGCCTGCTTCCAGCTCCTTACTTGAGCAAATCACAGGACCAACACCACCACAGTGGCAATCTTCTTCTTCTTCACCATCATCATCTTCTTCTTCTGGGCCTGTGCTCAGAAAAGTGGAACAAGAGAAAACCACAGAGAGTAGCTTACAATCTGTGAATGGCTCACGGCCTCCAGAAGTTTCCACCAAGGATTTGGTCAGCCTTCAACTTCCGAGTAAGCCACCAGCCTATGGATTCTTCTCTTCTTCTTCTTCTTCTTCTTGTGCTGGGGATTCTTTTGGATCATGGTTTTTCAATCCCAGTCACTTGGGAATATCCAGAGTAAATTTCTTCAAGAAATGGGTTACATGGGTGGGAGGGAAAACTGTGGAATGTGGCTCACTTGCAAAGGTTCTTTCTTATTACTCCTCAGTTTCAGAGAAAATTGAACAGCTAGGAACTTAAAAGTGCAAGAGAAAAAAGCCCATGTTTCTGCAGCAATAGAGCAATACCCAATCTGAAAGAACTCTTGATTGGCATGGTGATGAAGTTCATGGAATGTTGGATCTTTTTTTCCAAATTGTCTTTACCACAGGGCCTTTGTCAATCATGGATTTAGCACTACCTCCAAGGCATGGATCTGACTTGCGCGTGGCATATCAAGTAAGTGAAATTTCGTAATCTGGTTCTTGATTTTGATTTTTTCCAAGGCTCTATATAAGTGATATAAGTGGATTTTTCCATTGAATGTCAGTCAGCAAGCAGGTCTGAAGTTAGACCTGCTTTGAGCATACAAAAACGTGCAGTACCAATGCCCAACTGCTAACCCAAACTGAAAAAGCTACAAACTTTTGGCATGGACTTGATGTTAAACCTGTGGAATGTTTTTCTCTTGTTATTTTATTTTTGCACTCCTGCTCAAAACATTGAAAGATTCCTTCATTGTTTCAGATTAGTACTGTGTTTTTTCCTTTTGGGATTGTGTAACTTGAGAAATTTTGGGTTCTGGTTGTAATTTTTTGGCAGGGGGTTCCTGGGGCTTATAGTGAGGCAGCAGCTGCCAAGGCATACCCACAATGTGAAGCTGTACCATGTGAACAGTTTGAGGCTGCTTTCCAGGTAGGCTTTTAGAATTGTAAATTTGTATAATTTTAGCTTGATGATCAAGGAGTATGAAGACTATAAATTTGAGAAACCAGTTTTTTTCTTTTTGTGGTGTAGTCTGCTTGAGTTCACATCCAAGTTTGTTGCCAAATTTGATGCCATTTCTTCCAAATCCACCACAAAAAAGGAAATCCTTTTTTCATGTCTGTCTGAGCCTGCAGCACTCTGAGGTTATTTACGTAACACGATGATGCCTTAAAACTAAGCTCTAAAATTCTGTCCAGGCAGTGGAGCTGTGGTTAGTTGACAGAGCTGTACTACCAATAGAGAATTCCTTGGGCGGAAGTATCCACCGAAATTATGACCTTCTCCTGCGCCACCGCCTGCATATAGTAGGGGAAGTCCAACTAGCAGTTCATCATTGCCTGTTAGCAATTCCAGGTGTGAAAAAGGAAGAGCTGCGACGAGTGGTGAGCCATCCACAGGTATCATCATCGTATTCATCACAACCCACTTTGACCCTTGTACAGTAGGTATACCCAAAACTCGGTCAGAATTCTCTGGGTCAAAATTTAACATCTGGAATTTTTCTGGGTCAAACTTTTAACTGCTGGAATTTTCTGGGGCAGAATCAAATTTCTGGAATTTTCTGGGTCAGAATCTAACTTCTGGAATTTTCTGGTTCAGAATTTCTGAAAGATTTTGTATACTGTGGTCTGTGCAGAACAATCACCTGATTGACAGTTTTGGCTTTTTGCTGTGATGACCATGATGCAGGCTCTTTCTCAATGTGAACATACCTTGTCCAAACTAGAAGGTTGTGTTCGGGAGGCTGTTGATGATACAGCAGGAGCAGCACAAGTAAGTATACACAGTCCTCTATATTACATATACCTCATGTCTTTGTAGTACATCAATGATTCTGGAAACTTGTAGAGTGGGATTGATTAGACAAGTGGTAGGGGGGATGCTCATCTTATAAGGTGATTGGGGATGCAGTTCATTTCCAATCATAATCTCCGGGACACAGGAGCAGTTGCGAGTGCTCGTGCAGCTGAGATTTATGGTCTTGAAATTTTAATGGATGGGATCCAGGTTTTCTCCTTTTTCTTTTGGTCATTTTGCTCCTGATTTTGAAGTTAGTGTTTATGTGGTGTGTCTTAGCAATTTTTTCTGATAGGGCAGACATAGGAAACCAACGTTCAATGGCTTGAATGTAAAAAGATCTAGTAGGTTTTGCTCAATTTGACAATTGGGTTGTGATACAGGATGATTGTGACAATGTCACCCGGTTCCTCATGCTGGCAAGGGAGCCAGTTATTCCAAGAAATGACAGACCATTTAAGGTCTTTTTGCTGTTCTCACTGTGAACTAGATGATGTGCTTTTTGTCTGCAGCACTTTTTCAATTCTGAAATGGCATGTTGCTTCCAACAGAGGAAAACCCAATTGACCCGAAATGTTACTAATTTTGTACTACTTTATTTACTTTCTCTGCAGACTAGTATTGTATTTACATTGGAGGAGGGCCCTGGAGTCTTGTTCAGGGCACTTGCTGTATTCTCACTACGAAACATCAACCTGACAAAGGTTAAAAAGTCTCCAAGTTTTCCAGAATTTAATTCTTTCATACACAACCTCATCTCATTCCATGCTTTCAGAAACTCCCATGGTTTCTGATGATTCTGAAAATGCTTTCTTTACAAGGCCTTAAATAGCTTTTACCTTTTATGCATTCACAGATTGAAAGCCGACCTCAACGAAAGAGGCCTCTCCGCATTGTTGATGACAGCAACAATGGCACTGCCAAGTATATATCCCACTCCTGTCTTATTCTCATCTGCACTTGTCTCAGGGATGATGGTATAAAAGCTTGGTTTCAGCATAAGGGATCAGGTGGTTTTAGCTCAAAAACTTGCAGTTAGATGGATTAGTGTGATTGAGATACTAATTAAGTGGGTTTTCAGTGTGTTTATTCATATTACCTTTGGTGGTTCGATTGTAGGTATTTTGACTACCTCTTTTACATTGATTTTGAGGCATCCATGGCTGACTCACGAGCACAAAATGCTCTTGGGCATCTGCAGGTACAACAAGTTACATACATCTGTGTTTTCTTTCTCACCAATTTGTTTTTCAAATCCAATTTCCATAATCCTAATTCCTAAACCCTAATGTTAGAGAACTGACCTGTTTCAAATATCATGAAAAAGGTCTCTTCTGGTTCACTTTTTAAGGCCCTCAAAGCACACCATAAATAATAAGATGTTTGCCAGTTTGAAATTGCTTCAAACAAACAAACACCACATTCTGACTCTTATTGAATTGTGTATAATGTGCAGGAGTTTGCAATTTTTCTGAGAGTTTTGGGCAGTTATCCGATGGACATGAGCCCTATGAGAGCATGAGGCACAAACCCTGCATAAAATGTGACTTTATGCTATTTGAATCCAGAAAAATTTATAATCTTCAAAATTATAAAGCTTACTATACTGCCATGTTGTAAGATTCTTCTTCAAGTCTGAGTATCTTACCCCCTCCCCACATACACAGCCCATCTAAAAAGAAGTCCAGCCACATTGTCGTGATGGACTTAGATTATTTCATGCTCAAAAGTACCCAAACATTTTGACCATAGACAATTGACTCTTTCACTGAGTTCATTCTAGATTACCACCCTAATAAAACAACCTATTGCTCATGTTGGCTGAACTCTGAAGATGTGTTTTAGCACAGTATTCTGTTCCTCATGCTACTACTACCCCTATGTAAAGGTGATGGCAGAATTTTGCCATCCTCTTAACACCACCAAGCACTGGGGTTTTCTATTGTGAAGTGCAGCAGAGTCCACATTTTGGCCCCTTATATAAGGACCCATGTCGGGCCCCTTGATTAAGCGCCAGTTTCAGGCATGCTTCTTTCTCTCAAGTTGATGTTTCCAACAGGTTAATAACTTGGCTGTTTTTCATGAAAGTTGTTTTGTTTCCATGAGGTTAATAACTTAGTTTTTTGTGATGAAAAGTGGTGTTTTGTTTTGGTGTTACTGGTTTTGCAATGTGAATTAGTATCGGGGAGAACGTATATATAGATTGAAGAGTGAGCTTATGGGATGATATATTGTGTTTACAAATGTGAAACCTTGGCAAGGAAAGTATTGATGAGAGTGTATATGATTTCTTTCAATGGAAACTCAATTCCAACAAATGATGCTTGAATATATACTATGTGTTGTTTCAATTTAGATTCCAATTCATGCAAGTAACCATATCACATATCTGACCTCATTTAGCTACCCTACTTTTTAGATGCCCAGCTTGTCTGCCATGCCATCACCAGCACTATAGCATCTTAGACATTGATCTAGTGATAAAGACTTAATATGGTAGTAAAGTGGTTAAGCTTTACAAAGAGGCATACCAACATATGGTAATCAGACACAGGAGCCAATGTTTGTTCATGTTGCAAGTTCTCAGCTCTTGTGCAACAGTTTCCCAAGGTGAACATTTCATTAGCCAAAACCATATCAATCCAACCAATGTCAGAAGCTAAAAATAGGCTTCAATTGTTGCTCTCCAGCAAGCTGCAACACAAAGGAATTTTAAAGAGCCTTCAATCTACGAACCTGCCAACAAACTGTTGTTCATCTTGCATCTGAAGCTCTGCATTATTCCAGGTCATTGAAGGGGAGCAAGTTTGCCCAAAGTGCTTGCAATCCATGGATCCTAACAATGTCAAAATAGAGTTGAACCCACTCAAAGAAGGCCAGACTATCACTAATAAAAATACAGTGCCACTGTGGGTCATCAATCTCAGCTGTCTTGCTCCTAATCTGCTCGATCCACCAGTGTTCATGGATATTCTATTCATTCACAACCCACAGACTACCTTTGGCACCCAAACTGGATGGCAATGTCTAACTCTGAGTATATTGAAACTCAATGAACACAAATGAGCTCTTAAATGCATTCTCAGCAAATTGACACTCTTGGGCGCAGGGAAATTCAATGGACAAAAAATCATGGCTATGCATTTTCAGTGAAGTGACTATTCTTCTGTGATGAACCTGTGCTGAATATTGTACAAGTCTGCTCAGAAGTTAGCGTGGTCAATAGTGGAAAAGGCTTTGCTAACTTTTCTTCAAAGCTTCAGCTTTAAATTGCATTCTGCCCACATCTGAGCAGTGTGGTGCTGCACTTGCCTTTACAACCCTAAGCCCACCTAACTCACAAAGTCAGATCAGTTATGTACAAATACCTTCAGAAGCTAGCATCATCATAGATGGGGAAAACCTCCCTAGTTTTCTTCCATGCTGCATCGCAGAATTGCAATCTGCCCATCTCGGATCAGCAAATCTTCATCAAGCTGCTGCACACGCCTCTGCAACATTTCCACCTCCACACTTGTCCGAAGTGCTTCTCTGCTCATTGCCTCTGCTTCCTGCTGCATCTCATTTCTCTCCTTTGTGACACGACATATCTCTTCATTCACTTTTGCTACCTGCTCCAAGTTCTTCTCCAAACTGGCTTCCAACACTTTGATTGCTTCTTCCTTCTCAGTGAGCTGTTGCTCAAGCTTGGCAATCCTACGAGTGGTATCAGAAAGTGACTGTTGTAAGAACTCCTTCTCTGAGCACAACTCATCACGACTCTGAAGCAGCAAGGTGATTTGGGTGTGGCACTTCTGCAATTTTGCCTCTAAGGTTTCCACTTTTTCACGAAGAAGGTGGCAATTTAGGTCCTGTGATTGTATCTCTTGCTGCCAGCCCTCCATCTGCTCATTCATTTGGTCCAGGTGTTTCTCTGCCTTGTTTTTCCGGTCAACTGCTGCTGCAATTTGCACCTGCAGATCCTCAATCTGTTTGACCTGCAATTGCATCACATTGATAAGATCCTCATTCTGCTTAGTGTGGCGCATTAGCCGTGCGCTTTGACTGTCCACAGTTCTAGCAAGATTACTGAGGCTCTGCTCTAACCCATGAATCATTTCATCCTTCCTTGCACTTTCAGCCCTGGCTTCCTGTAGCTGTGCATCCCGCTCCGAGAGCTTGTCCATCAAGGCTTCCAACCTTTCATTCATGCTGGACAATTGCTGTGCAGCGGCCTGAAGGCTCTGCCACATCTCAGACTCAATTTGTTGAGCTTCTTGCGTTTCCTTTTCCTTTTCCTTCACAGTAGTAAAACCATTTGTAGCTGCTGCTGCCTTATCCCTCAGTGTGCATGCAGCCTGATACATTTGATTTTTCTTTGTGAGCAACTCCAGTTGTTCTTCTAACTCTTGCAAATCTCTTTCCCTAGCTTGCAACATATCCCTTCCTTTGGCTACCTCTTCTTGTAAGCTTCTCTTTTCTTCCTCTATTCCTGCAAACCTGGCTTTGGAAACCCTGGAGGCTTCTCGAGTGTCCTGTCTCTCTCTCATCACTAGCTTCAGCTTGGCAAGGAGAAGATTGTTCTCGTCTTGCATTTCAGCAACTTGGGCATGTCCACGGTCAATCTCGGCTCGCAAATCCTGTTCTACCTTCTTCACGTAGGCAGTGCTGTGACTCTCCTCAGAAGAAAGTCTATCCAACAACCCATTCATGTCACGCCTCAGAGTTGCATTCTCGCTTCTTGAAGCTTCCAGCTCAGTACGCAAACTCATTTCCGCACCACTCAACCTGTGCAACTCCCTTTGCAACCGAGTCATCCTGCCTTCCTTGTTCCCATCCATGCCGTCTTTGAGTCCCTGACGGAGGCCATGGATGCTCTTCTCATGATCCACGCAAAGCTTTTGCAATCTCCCGACCAAGTTCTGCAAGTCTTGATTCTCTCTCTCTTTTGCCGTGCACGCCTTCCGAAGCTCTTCAAGCTCCCACTCTGCTTGTCGCGCCTGTGTATTACTCCGCACCACCTCATGGCGTAGCTCCATTATAATCTTCTCTGCTCTATCCACCCGCTTTCTATGCCCTTCCATTTGCGACTCGAACTCGCTTACCTTGTACCTCAGAACCGTCTCCTTCAAGGTCATCGCCGCTCGCTCCTTATGCAACTTGCCGTTCTCTTCTTCCAGCACCCAAACCCGGTCTCGCAGTAGGCTACTACAGTCATCTGTCTTCCCTTTCCCTTCGAGCTTCTGATTACCTACTGAGGATCTATCTTCTTCTTCTTCTGCATTTACTGTAAGCGTCAGATCATTGCAATGCTCTGGGAGGACGATGATGTTGTTGTTGTTGTGCATACCTGCTTGTTCTCTTCTCGCCGCCGCCTCCTCCTCCATCATCACTCTTCCCTTTTCCAAATCCTCCGTCCCTAGGAAACTAGAATCTTGAACATTCTCCTCTTCCTTCCACAGAACCCGTCGCCTCCTGTCCGACGAAAACTCCGTCACTGGCGCTGGCGCCGTCGCCCCAGCCACCACCCGCCTCCTCGTCTCGTCCGCCATCGCCAATTTCTTGATCAATGCCGAATTCTTGCCACCACCCATTTGCTGTTGCTGCTGCTGCACACTACTCTTCTGATGATTCACCTCTCTGCAACTTCCGAGCGGAAATAATGCCTGCTCCGCCATCGCTACCACTTTCTTCTTCTTCTTCATTGCAATCCCCACTCCGGCATCCAAGGCCTTGAGCACCACAATCTCGTCCAGATTTCCCGTCGCCTCCACGACGACCACCCCATCATCGTCATCATCTTCTTCTCCGTTGTTGTTTCTCATCCCTAAAGATTGTTATACCCTACTTCCCTCAAACCACCTATTTCAAGACAACCCAAGAACCCAAGAAAGAAACACCAAGCACACCACTCGCGCACTCAACACGTCCCCACCCGAACTCCTCCCCTCCTCCACCTCGTCTTCCTCCTCTTACTCTCGTCACTCACTACACTTACCTCCTACAACAAAACTTGGTGACCACAACCCCATTCCATCAACTCTCGACACAAACAAAAATCAAATGCTACTACCCGACACAAACTCTCCATGTTTCCACTTACCATGTTCACGAATTCCGCAAGTCCCCCCCGTCCATGCGCCTTCGCGAACTCGATGTCGGAGCGATCGATTGATCGCTCGATCGTCGCAAGTAGGGGATGGAAACCAACAAACCAACCAACCAACCACACAAGTACGTACGATTTGAAATGCGGAGTTGCTAACGGGCAAATGCAAACTAGGTGAATAGGTAGGTAGGTATATTCAAATGGGATTTTGCTAACGGGCAAATTCTTCTGCCGACGCTGGGAAGTACGTTTACCTGCCTCGCTTCGTCAGGGTCGTGTGCTCCTCCTCTGTGTCTGTCTGGCTGTCTGTGTGTGACTCTGCGTGTACCCAACTTTTCTTTATTTATTTATTACACACGAATTGGCGTCAAACTCGTCCAGGAAATTTGAGCTTGATTTTAACTTTCTATTTAAAGAATAATAATTAACAACAAGTCATTGGGGTAGGTTGTTTTTCAATTCAATCATATTATTGAAACCTAACCTAATTTTTTCCCCCATATCTGTTGTTTTTTGTTTTGTTTTTCTTTTAATTTTTTGAAGAACAACAATAGCAGACCTGACCTGACAAGCCATTTCCTTCTGTTTTCCCCGAACCTTACTGCCATGTAAAGACCAGTGTTGTGAGGGTATCGGGTTTGAAGGGTAAACAACAACCATTCAGGGTCAGGTTCTTGTAACCCGGACTCAAGTTAACATCAACTTGTTGGAACCAGCACAAGAACCAGACCATGGAAAAAATGTTTTTGCTAGATCTAGAAGAGTCGCCTTGGAAGAGTCACTTATATCTGAAAAGACCTGATCCTAATTTTCTTAGTGTAATTGAAGGGCAACTTGTTGTGCATGTTTTTTTCCTCTGCTGATTGGGAGCTTTCTTTTGGGGGTGTTTCAAAAAAATGGAATGCTCACTCCAAAAACCAGAACGCCCTTGGACCGGGTTTTTTGTTTTTTTTTTAATATGCACCCACCTCTCTCATTTTTTTTAGTCGTGATACCCACTGGATATCATGAGGAGAAAATAAGAAAATAAAATTGGAGTAAGTCTTTATGCCCTGCAGAAGGAATTGGGCTTTACATTTCACATGAAGAAGCACTAGGAGATATTTTTTAGTGTAAAATTGAGGCATTTCCATCTGGGGTAATTTATCTCTAGGAGGGTAGATTTCATTTCAAGGAAAATTCTTACATTTTCTATGCTATTTATGAGGTGGGTTTCTAACAGTGTTGGCAAGTTATTGAGAAAACACCACCTTATCAATATGGTTATTAATAATTTACATATTGATTATTGATTTTTTTTGAAAAAGTGGCCAAAAAAGCTTCAGCACTTGGTAGGTAGCATCCACAGAACAAACAAAACCTTTATGGGATAGGTGTTGAATTTTTGGATGATTGGAATTTCATACAAGTAAATACTCTTAAAACTCTAAACTTGATTAAAACACTTGCAATATTTTAAAGTTATCTGTAAAGTCCGGTGGACGGGGGACCAAAACCCCCAGTTCAGCGCCATTGGAGACGAAATCAACAAGGAACAAAAATTTTACAAACCGAAATAATTGGGACCCAAACTCAATTTTGCACCAATTTTGGTGCAAATTTGAGTCTGATCCCCAGTCCAGGTTTTGGCTTGTGCTCACGTAGGGCTTTGTATTTTCAAGTTTTTTTTCTTCTAGCTTAAGCATGAAGGCAATGCAAAAGACCTGTCATACCTAGCCATTTCCTTCTATTTTTTCTGTCCACATTTTTCAAGCTTCTTCAAGTTCATAAGACTTTGGGTTTAGGGGTGAAAAGTTTTCGGAGAGAAAAGGTTTCTGAAGAGTTTAGTTTTCACAGTGCTTCTTGTGAACAAGAGTGAAGGTTTCTGGAACATCTGGTTCTCGCCCCATGAAGGTTTTTGGAGGGTCTAGTTTTCGCTGTGCATCTTTTGAACAAGAGTTCAAAGGTTTGTGGACAACACATTGTTATTCTAGTTGTGACATATTCAAGGCTTGGACCATTAACACCCAAAGCATCTAAACTCAACAAAAAAAATTCCCCAACCTCAAAACAAAATCTTGAAAATTCTCAGGTGAGGTTTAGGGGTTAGGGATCTTAGAACCTTCTGATTTCTAGTTTTCAAGCACCATGGTAAAGGACTCTAGAAAGGATTCAGTATTTTCATTGTCAAGGTGAGGAAGGCTTATGTCAATCATTCTTGTTGTTGGTGTGGTCAATTGCCAAATTTTGCATTAAGGTGGCCCAACTTGTTCAATCCACATGGCTTGCCCATTTCATAAACCATTTTTTCCCCATTTCTCAAAGAGAAGTTGTTGTTGAACCCACCCAAATTTCCTTGTGCTTTAACCTTAAATTGGCAACTCAATTTGAAGCTTGCTTGTTGCCTCCTCATCCGGATGCAATTGTAATAAAGCACATCATTCCACGCCTACCAAGAACCCCATTGATGTTATGGCATTTTCACTGAACAAACAAAATGTGATTTACAATTGTGAGTAAAAGTCTATCATGGAATGCCCAAGAGATGGTTAGATTGGACCATAGATGCTATATTTAAAAACATGGCATGAAGAGGCAATCCTTTCAAGCCTATTTTGAGCTTGAATTCTTTTGTGCAACTGAATGTGTGGTTGCAACCAACATTTATCGACGTTCTGATTCAAATACAAATTCAAAGGAAGACACTAAATTAGGCCTACAAACCCTTAGGTAGAATGAAAATAGCCCCCCCATTTGTCATGCAACATTGGACATCAATGACAAAATGTACATTTTGGTTCTCAACTCAATTTGTGGTTTTATTTCAAAGCATCCATTTTTGGCTTTGATATTATATATTATTAATGTGAATATTGACTTTGGCTTACCTTGATTAAATTTTATATTGATTGGATTAAGCTCTGAATTGATGGATTAAGGTTTGCCTTCACCTAATTAAATTATGGATGCTCCAAATTATGGCTTGAATTGTTGGATCAAGGTATGTTTTCACATAATTATGCTTTAGATGCTTGGATTAGGCTTTGATTAACCTAATTAACTAGGGGAAAAAAGTTGTTGGAACAAACATAAAATCACTTCCATTTGACATTTTTTCAATTTCTCCAACCTTAGGATATGTATTGGGATTAGTTTACATGATCAAATGGTAGTTGCATCTTTGTTTGTTATTTCACCCCAAAAATTCCAATGGCTTTGTAGAGATGTGATAGTCTTGTGACTTATGGTTAATTAAGTTTTTAACCAGTTTATAATGCCAATTTAACTTTTTTTAAAGTTTTAGTATGTCATTGTAAGGGATATTGAGAGAGGTTTTGGTGATGTTTCATTGTGTAATCATGAGCAATGAGCATAAATATGATATAATTTTCCTTTGTGTCTTAGAAGAAGGTGATGTCTTATTTAGTCAACCAAAAGCGATGTTAAGGGAGTAGTTACTAGTGGTAAAATTAGTTAGTATATTTCTACTTACTTAGTTATTGTTTTAAGATTTACTAATTAGATTAATTGTTTTTATCACCATTTGAATTTGAAGAGATCATAGGACTATTTTTTTTAGATGGTTATATCTTGGAAGAAAGAAGAGAATGAGGGGGAAGATTCATTGTAGAACATGGAGTTTTGGTGAAGTATGAAACAAGAACACTTGGTTTACTAAAAAAACTTCATTTCCATAGCCAAATTTGTTGTTTTGATGTTTTAATCATACTTTCATTATTGGATGTTAATTATGAAACTAGATATGAATAAATTTGAATGAGTAGATTTTATTAGTATTAGTTTTATGACATGTTTAGTTTAGATTTAGATTAAAATATAGGATTAAAATTTTTGTATTTACCATTTGGCAACCATCCTAGGGCCTGAATTCAAAGTGAATTTCAAAATGTTGTTTATGTCTTGTTGATGAAATTTTTGTTTCAAGGATTGATAGTGAACTTCAGTTCCATTTTTTGCATTTTTTTTCAAATATTGATCATAAGTTTTTGTTTAGGAAGTAGATTTAAACAAAATACTTAACTATGGGGATTTTGTTCTAATGTAGAAGTTTGTTCAAATTTGAATTAGAATGTGGAGAAATGGAAAATAAAATTGTAATTAAAAGTCTTAGGAGACAAGTAGATCAAGTTTTATTACATGAACAAGTGGAAAATGGTGTTACCATCAATAGTAATTTGAGTGTAGATCAAATAAATTAGTAGTTTGTAACACCTACAAGAGTTTTTCAATTTGAACAAAGACTTCCTTGGATAGTAAAAAGACTTGTAGGCCATAAAATGCCTTAAGCAGTACTAATTATTCCTCGTGAAATGCAAATTGGTGAAGCACGTAGGCACACCACTAATCTCTAACAAAAATTTTAAAGAAAAGAACATTAAATTAAAAATGTAAACTTGTAGGTTGAGTTTAAACGAAAGAATTCAAAATCTGAACTTCGATAGAAAGTTATGTTGGAATCACCAAATTTGATGCAGTATCAAAACTTTGATGCTTTGATTTATGAAAAAGAACATAAATTCAACAATTTAGAAAGGAAGAAAATAATACCAAAGTACAAATCTGTTTCACTTCTTTGTTATCGAGAGGACCATGAAAATGAAGAGTTTGAACAAAGAGTTCATAATTTAAAACCTCCAATTCCTTATGTGGTTGAGCAAGAAGTTGCAATTCAAGGCATTAGAATGTCCAGAGGAGTTGAATCAATATTTGTAATTAGACAAGAAACTATAGTTTTACCAAGAATAGAAACAATAGTAGTGCAAGGTGTACATGTGGCTATCAAAGTAAGGTATAGTGAACCCAAACTTAATTAGTAAAATGGAAGCATTGTTAGAGGAGTCTCAAAGGACCAAAGTAAAAGAATTCATAATTTGAATAAAGTTCCAAGACCTAACCCTCCACAATGCACGTATTGTCATCAAATTGGACATTAGATCGATGAATGTCCATTTATTGAAAATAATGTGAGGCAAAAAATTGCTGAGCATTTCCAAAATTTGAATCCAAAACGTGTAAAAGCAAATAACCATGGATATATTGAACCAAAGGATTTATACCATGATAGGGTCAGAATTCTAGATAGACTTAGAAAACAAATCTGAAAAGACAATAAAGGGGAAATGAGAGCTCAGATAATAGCATATGTAGTACCTATTTATATAGCTCCAGCACCAAGTTTGTTACACACAAACAATGTTGGAGTTACTTATCCAAGAACTTTTAATTTAAGAATGGAACCAGTAAGATCTGTACCATTATATTATATGGCAATGCTTGAGTCTATGGTTATAATTTTTAAAGTTCCATTTGTAACAACACCAGCCCATACTGTTGTTGGTATGTGGTCTAAACCCCAAACTCCAAGGGAAACACAACTTGTTAGTATGCATATAGAGATGCCTAGAAAGGTGGATATAAGAAACAACCATTAGATATAGGAAAAGGAGGCTTAGAACCACCAAGACCACCAAGACCTCTAGGACCTTTAGGATATTTTGGATTGCCAATGATGAATCTAAGCAGACTATCATCACCACGAAATAGGCCTTATCATCGGCCACTTAACTATCTTGAGTATGTGAAGGATTTTGACCCAAATGCTCATGTTAGAGTTTTTAAGGCAACCATAAAAGCAAATGGTGAAACAGAAAATGCAAAGATTGTTAATTTATTTAGTTTTATTTTTAGAAATACTTTGTTTGATTGGTGTAACAATTACATGCGAGATTATCCATATTGTATTTATGTAAAATTGTAGTTATTTTTCGTAAAAGGTATAGAAAAGTTTTAAATGATGAGCAAATTTACTTAAAGTTGAAGAATATGAAGCAAGAAAAAAAATGAAAGAGTGGAAGTTTATTATGAAAGATTATTGAAGTTAACTAATAGTCTTCAACATAGGATAACAAATAGTTTCCTAACTATTATTTTCATATTTGGATTACAACCATATCTACATGTAGCAACAGTAGACATGAAGAGAGAAACCTTACAACAACATAAGGAATCAATTTTGGTTTGTGAAAAAGGAATTTTTGAAGTAAAGGCTTTAAGCAATTTGTTAGTACCACATAGTAGTAAGATAGTATTAGCTCAAAAACTTCATACAACTACAAAAAAAACAAAAATGTAATGTACAAATTGTCATAGGACAAATCATAATATAGAAACTTATAGAGTCAAAAGAAAGGAAAACCATGTTCCTATAGGTTATAAGGTTATTACTCAACAGATTAAAGTACAAAAACCTATGAAATATTATTGTCATATCTATGGTGACACTGGACACAAGATCATAGATTGTCCTAAATACAATGACATGCAAAATATGTTTAAGAACAAAGGAATGTCGATTGTAGAGAAACCATCTATGGTGGAGCCTAAGGTTACTAATTCTTCAATCCATATGGTGGATGTCAACATGGCCATCACTAGGAACAAGGTTACTCAAGAATAGGTGTTCAAGGACAAAAAGCCAATCAAAAAGAAATTTGCTGCTAACTAGGAAAAGGAGCAAAGATTACAACAATCTTTTGTCAAGACTATACAAGAGATGCAAATAGAATACCCACCATAAATTTTGATTCAAAAGGAGAAAGCACAGCGGATTACAAGTTGGGCAAGATTACTAGAATATGAGGTGTCCACATAACCAATTGTATCACAAAGTTTGTCTGCTAGTCCTATCATCAAAGTTATGTCTATGAAACAAATATTCCAAGATATTAGTAAACAAATCTTGACAATACTTTGAGGTTATGTCAATTGTTGAAGATAATACTAGATCTTACAAAATATATGTAGTAGAAATTGAAGCCAAAAAAACCCAATATAACTAATAAAATGATATTAGAACCTAGTGTAACCAAAATGGTTGAAACGCATTATAGACATTGCAATTATAGAGGTAGATAACCAGATGGTAGATATCCAAATACAAGTTGGGAAGAACATTGTTGAGGATGTTTTGTTAAATGGAAGGGCAAATGTAAACATCATAACAAAAAACCTCAAAACAAAATTAAGTTTATCCAAACCAAGACCAACTCCATACCACCCCAAAAAATTTCGAACATATAATTATTTTTCCATTTCTCCATAATATCCTCATACAAGAATGAAATGAATCCATCTCCTAATCCCCTATTTCCATAAATCACACAAGGTCCACATTTCACCCATAAAACTAGGTCTTTTTCATAAGTTTAACACAAATATTTATTAGTTGATTTGTAAACAAATACCAATCACCTATTCCCATGAGCTAATTAATGGTTATCATTAGGTTTTCATAAGGGCCATTTTTTACCCTTAATAGTTATCTTCATTAATTTTGTGAATACATGAACTTTCAACCTTAAAAAATATATGCAAATGGTGTTTAATACTTCAAGAGCATAGGAAAGAAGGATTTCTTATCATACTTTTCAACTATGGCCACCCCATGCTCATGATCAATAAAAGAAGAAATCAATATCAAACTTTTGAATCTAGGATCTAACATAAAAGCTAGCATATTATGGGTTTTTTCTCATCTTATTTTATTAATAAGGAAATGAAAGAGCTAATGACACCAATGACTTCCTTTTTAATGTTCTTTGCAAAAGTTCTCAACTCAATATTCAAATTGTAATCATCATCATTGATTAAAACAAAAGATGTTTCATTTTTTCCTTTAACTTTTAGGTTCATGCATTCAAAACATCACTAAAAAATTAACGACCTTTGGATTGGTTAACAATGTAAGTAATGACAATACGAAATAAAATGTATATTATAATTTGTAATATTTGCCATGTGAATGGAAAGGGAACATGGGTAATCACCCAAGGACCAGTTTGTTTGTTATAATAAAAGGTAATGGCTTTTCAAAATTGAAGGGTTTTAAAAAACATGATCACTTTGCTTGCAAACTTGCACAATTCACATTCCCAATTAAAAGACAACATTTTGGAATACAAAAATTCAAAACAATAAGAGGGAAAAAAATTAGAACAAATAACTTGCATTTAATTTGTTTTAATTAACATGTTTAATATTTTAGGCTTGTAGCCTTTAATAATGTAAGCCTTTATCCATTCTTGTTTCCCTTTCCTTAACTTTTTAAGCCACATAATACATTTTGACAAATTTGCATAAGCAAATTTAATGAAAACATATTTCACACCCCTAAAAGATTCTATTTTTACCAATTGTACATTTTTAAACCTTAAAGAAGGCATGTCCAAAGCAAGTCCCTTGAAAGCTTCACAACTTACTATGGACTTTTAAACAATTATCATGATATTTATATTTGCACCTTCATTTTCATTAATGTAAACAAATTTTTTTTGGTAAAGCCATGCTATACAAAAATGTTTGACAAACTTTTTGCCAATGTTTGCCTCAATGTTTTATATAAGTTTACATAAACCAATTGTAATGTGTTTTGGCATCTAATCTACTCCGAAGAAATTTACAACCAATGCAAAAACATCGTGTGCCCTTCTTTTGGGTGTCCATAAATCAAAATTTACAATAACATAAACATATTTGACCAAAATTGGTAAAACATATGTTTTTTCTTTTGAACCAAATTTAGTAACATTTCCCATGATTAAATGTTTTTTGGGAAAGGAAAACAACATAAGGGCATAATTGCATTACTAAATAGTTTTGACATATACTTTCAACGAAGTGAATGGAAAATGGTTTTTGACAACTAATAAACCCAAATTCTTTAGAATTTATTATTCTAGTGTGCATTATGTTTTTTGTAAAGGTCTATGGCCCCAAAAAATTGGAGATTGTGCTTGCCTTCATTGCATGTTTTTGTTTGCAAATAATTCTTCCAATGGACTTTTCAAATTGTTGTTCATTTCTTCTTTAATGTTTTTGGCAATTTGTCCATGGTTTACATTCACATGTTTTTTTCATATAATTGCCCTTTATTTTTGAAATATGAAACAAGACCTTTCCTCAACCTTGTTCTTTGTTTCGATATTACATGACATATTAGTTTATTATAACACAAAATTTAGCACATGACTTTCGACACCTTAACATCAATTAGTGATTCACCATTGACAAAAAAATATGCATGAGTTGGAAATTTTCTACCATGGCATTTCCAATTTAACCTTTGTTCATGTAAATTTTTCATAATTGATTTCATTGTATCATCATTTTTTGATCAAAAACTTGAAACTTTTTAAACCTTTCACTTTTAGTTCTTCCCTTCACTTTTATTTCATTTTCATTCATGAACACACCACATCCCTCATCTAGAAAATTTGGTTTCATTTTCAAGGTGTGTTAATAGATTAAAGTTGAAAAAATGAAAAAATACAATTTTTATGGTTTTATAGAATGTAAAAGCTAATACATACACTTACAAATTATTGACAAGTTTGTTTCATCTTTCAAAAAAAACATTATGCAAACAAAATGCCCAAGGTTGATGCAAATATGTAAATGCAAAACTATTTCAAAATGTCCTTTAACAATAGAAGGTAAAAGTTTAAGGTTGCAAACAATGTCTCCAATTTGCAAGTGATTCCTACATAAACAAATTATTATGAACAAATTATCTTAACATAAAAAAATCAAAATGAGCAAAAATGACATAATTTTGGGGAATTTTTTTAAAAAAAATGTAAAAGTTTTTTTGAAGCCACAAACAACCAACAACATTTCACCTCCAACAAAATTCCAACATGCAAACAATGTAGAGGTAAGGTAATATCAATCACAAAAGGGGGAAAACAACATATATGAACAACAATAACATGATATAACAAAGGCAATACCTAAAAAAATCAACAAAGACAATGACACCAACAACACAATGAACAATAATGACAATACCTAACAAAGTTGACAAGCATAATGAACACCAACAACAATGTGATGGACAATAATGACAATACCTAAGAAGTCAACAAAGATGATGCACACTAGTAACAAAATGGACAATGATGGTGATACCTAAAAATGTAAACAAAGATGATGAACTAGCAACACAATGAATAACAATGGTGATACCTAAAAGAGTTGACAAAGATCATGAACATTAATAACACAAGGAACACCTATAATAACATGACGAACACTAAGAACATGACAAACACCAACAACATAAGGAACATTTACAACATCATGATGAATAGTAGGAACACAATGAACATTACAACATGATGAACGCTTATAACAACATAACAAACATTAGGAACACAATGAACACTTGTAACAACATGACAAATATTAGTAACATAAGGAACACTAACAACACGATGAACATTTGTAACAATATGACATGCATTATTAACACAATGATCATTAATAACACAATTTGCATCTATAACAAGATGAACACCAACTTTAATAAAAAAGAAAGGGTCACATAAAATAACAAAAGAGGAATACAACTAAAATTCATCAACATGACTAAGAATTCTATTCCTCTAAAGTTTGAATCCTACTTACAAAAGTCTATGGAACGAATCCAAGTTCTATACTTAGATGGAAATTTAGTAAGAATTGAGATAACTACTTCTACGGCAACATTCATTACATAATTGGGTTCATCCAATTGAAGAATTTTATGATGCCCATCTAGTAAGTAGTCTACAATTCCTAATGTTGAAAAAATTTTCATTTCATATTTGTTGGAGGTTTAATTAAAAATTAGATCCCTCAATGTTTTTTTAGTCCTTTGAGTTACTAAGTCCTAGACCTTATCATGTAATGCATTGATTCAAACACGCTTTCTTTGCATTTGCACTACAACAATTCCCCTTCACATCTAGCTAGTACTTTCAAGGTGTGATAATTTTTAGATAAATGAAAAACACTTGGTTTCTACAAAAAACCATTATTAGTATAGGACACATGTTGTTAATGTGGATTCTAGGGTTAAAAGATTAGCAAATGGATAGACTTCTGGATTTCACTCATTTCATGCTTCAATTTAAAGATATCTCTAATGAGTCCCTCATGCTAACCACTTCAAAAAAATAATCACCCATGCTTGATTAACCCTTTTTAATCCTTTCCAATCAAATGCATGAATACGAAATCACTTATATGCCCATATTTTTACAACGTGGACCACCTTGTGTGGTCATCACTTTTCAACACAATCTTTCATATAACTTTTGAAGTACATGGCGCATTGCTTTAGTATTTATTGGCACAATTAAACATACACACAACAACTACCAATGTAAGTAAGCAAAATCAACTTTTTATCACGCAAAATTATTAAGTTGATGACTTAGCTTTTCTTCCATTCTATAACTCCATTTCAACGTTTGGCCATTATCCCAAGACACACAACATTTCCCAATTTCATTTTTAGGAGCTTCATCAAAGTTGTTTCATCCTCCACCATCCACAACCTCGATAGGATAAATGTTGCATTACACATAAACAACAAAAAGATTCACTCCTTCACATGCATTGTTCAAATCCTTACGGTGATGGTTAAATTTGAAGAAGAAGACAATGATGAAAAACTTTTTGCTATCATTGTGCAAAAAGTTGATAATGACATAAAATCTAAAAACTTAAAAATTCTATGTGTTCACACGAAACACACAACCTTTGCACCTCATTTCGATTTACACAACAACATGATGAACAACAACAAAAAGAGTAATAACATGATGAATATCAACAAATGTAATTGAATAATGAGAAACACGATAGACAATGGAACAATGAACATGCATATAATCCTACTTCTCACGTGGGAGAAGTGACGCCTCCCTAAACCTTGCCACCACCCTAAGACCCTAAATCCTAACTAACTTGAGATTCCCTACTCCTAGACCCTTAAGGATCAAACTGGGGGTTATTCATGTAACCTACCCGAATATCAAAAATTTAAATTAAAAAAAGACCTGGTTCTTAACAAATTGGGTATCCAAGTTTGATATGCAAAAATTCAAGTACTTCAAGAAGCACCTTAGGTGATACTTGACTGATTCTTTGAATGAGAAGTGATGGAGAAGTGGGTCGGTTCTAAACTAGTATGGATATAGTAAAATATTTAACATTTTTTATGATTCTTTTTTTTTTTAGGTATTTGGGGAATTTTTTTGAATAGAATTTTTTTATATTATTATGTTAATGTCGATTGAGTTAATGTTACTTGTAGTCAATTTGAATTTTTTGATATTTTCTATTTATTTGGATGATATGATGGGTCAATTATTTATTTTATTTGTTTTAACAGTGGCAACTGCGAAATCTGCTATTGGGCTGGCCCTTCTCGTTATAACTTTTCGAATTCGTGGGACTATTGGAGTGGAATTTAGGGCGGGTTTGGTACCCGTCTAACACTGGTGATCAGCTGGTTTGAACTTTGAACTACATGTTGATTTGCCCCTTGTTGTGCAGCAAAGGATTGTGGTTTTCCATTTTTCCATTAGTTTGGGGGTCCCACAATTTGAGGAGCGGTCTCACTTGGTCCCACAATTTGAGGAATGTTCAGCAGGTGTTGTTTACTAACTGGGAGTTTCATTTCTTGGGAACTTTATGGTCCAACTTTTTGCGCTTCTGATTACCTCTGGTTTGAGCTTGGCATAACTTAAAGGTCAGAGTCATTGCATGATGACCACCATTCATTACACGGTGGTGAGCCGCTTGTTTCATCTATGTAGGGATGGATGATTTCCACAAATTACTGTCAGAGAGTAGTCCTGATGTACGCTCTTGAACAGTGAAGTTTTTTGGACCAATTTTGTGGCGTTTTGGACCAAAAAAATTGGAATGGAAAGAAAAAATGGAAAGAATTGTTTTCTAGTGTAAATTTAACTAATTAGAAAATTTGCTACTTTTTTTTGGGGAAAAATTAGCCAAATTTTCAATGTCACAAAATTTTAAAATAATCCTTCTCCTGACTGGGGTTTTTTTGGTCCCCCAGTTTTGTGAGGTAAGTGGGTTTCTATCTTCCATAAGATGTCTTTAGCCATATTCAGCTACATGTGAAAGAGGACATTAGAAAAAAAATTTAGAAATCATGATATGTATTGGCGACATGCTGGAACTTCAAATATGGCGATTTCATTTAGTTTTTCCTCAAACAAATGGCGACGCTGTAGGATTTTTTCTCAAAATCTTTTGTTAGGATTCGCATCCACGCCCCACCTTTTTTTTTGGGGTCGCCAAGTGGCGAAATTTCGCGAAAAAAAAAAAAACAAACGCTCGGACACCTGACCACCCTGACATCCCTGGAAAAAAATGTGTTGTCGAGTTTTTACGTTTGTGGTGTGTGGATGAAGATGGATGGAAAAAAATGGTCCTTACTTTGCTTTGTCTTTGAACATCATCATCAACAGAAGGAAGCGAGGGTTAAGTAGAAAGAAAATAGCAGCGTACTTAACAATGCACATTTCCCTCTGTCTTGAACGCGGCAAAACAGACGCTGCTGGCGCTTAAGGAGCGGGAAACTGGGTATTTGATAAACGCAGTAGTGCCCAACTCGGTAGCACCGTAGTGGAGCTTTCGACGTTGATGACGAGTCCTTCCTTGTTGGCGTCAAAGGTGGTGGTGGTGGTGGTGGTGGTGGAAAGAGCCAAATGGAAGAAGAACAAGAAGCGTGCATCAGCGTCTCTGGAGCAACAACAAGAAGGAGGTATAATAACAGGTAGTTATATTATTCCAACCCAAATTCCTTCTTGGGGATAATAATATCTGACTCAAGATATTCATCACCAAATTTAATGGTGGACCCAAACAGTTTGTGTTTTATGGTTGTATGAATTGGATCGATTCGCACATTTTTGCTATTCTTCCGGGTTCATTCAGGGGGTTCGCAATTTGATATATGTGTCTGGATTTTTTTGATTTGCGATCTTATAAGTCGCTTTGGCCACCCACCAGAACTACAAGTCTGTGTCACAACAGCAACAACAATAATAATAATAAAAGAGAAAAAGGAGAGTAGGGTTTATTGTTGCTGTTCCAAGTGTGCGTGTAGGTCATCAATCTCACCAGCTGGATTTCTGGGTGAAAAAGGGTTTGTCACCGTCTATCTCTCTATTGGGTATGCGATATGTCCGAGAGAGAGAGAGAGAGAGAGAGAGAGAGAGAGAGAGAGCGCTTTATTTGCATCGCATGCTAGTGGTACCACATCTCTGTTTCAAGAATATCGAAAACCCTAAACCTTTTTTCGTTTGCTTGAGCGTTACCTCAAATCGGAGTTGTTCTTTAGGTTGCGGAGAAACAAGAATCGCACCTGTTTAGCTACCATCCAAATAACAGATTGCCCTTTCGAACATCCATCCTCGAGGTGAGGGTGTTCTCGGTGAGGAGAGTTCTTGGGTGAGGATAACCCTGCATTGGGTGTAGGAATCTGGACTGCAGGTACAAGAGGAGAGGAAGAGATGCAAGAGAAATGAATGTATAAAGAAGTTGTTATTACCAGGGTATTACCTAGTGGCTCTCTGGAGACTGGCAGTGAATTGCTCATCCTTCTGCTTTTTTTGTTGACAGGAAGGTTGAAAAAGCCTCCAACCCTAGTAATTTCTAGGTTTTACTCTTTGTGACTAAATCCTCCTGTCTCCTCTGTATGGAGCCTGCTATGTTGTAACCCTTTCTCTTTGGTCATCTTGTGATCCTTGAACCAAGATCAGGCAGGGATCAGCACTGATTTAGGTCATGTTTTAGGTCATTGTGCAAGTGAGAGAGGGTCAGTAGATTGTTAGAAACCTTCATTCAATGGGGAGGCCCTAGAAAGACTGGTCTTGTGACAGGGAGATGGGAATGAATGAATGAGTACTGAGAAGAAGGAACCTGTGTGTGTGTGCAGGTCCTCATCAAGAGAGATTACAGACCCTGTTCTGGAAATTGGAGGGTTAGGGTTTTTGAAAACTAACAGCCTTGTAGAAGGTGAGCGGGAGAATATTTACTCTGTGGAAAGTGTGACTTCCAGGGGCTCAAAGAACCACACTCTGACTACAGAGGATGCAAGTGTTGAGCAGCTAACTGGGAACAAGAGTGTTTTGTCTGGTTGTTTTAAGGAAGGATCTCTGAGCCATTCAATTTTGGGAACCACCAAGGAAGTTAATGAGGTTGAAGATAGGCAGACAGGTTGCATGGAGAAGGAACTTTGCATTTTGGTCCCTAGTGTAGAATTTCAACTGAAGTTGAAGAGAATGGTGGTGGAAAATAATGCTGAGAACTGGGTTCCAAAGGCAAGTACAGAAGATGGGGACTTGGTTGCGATGGAGATTACAGAAATGGCTGAAATTGATTGTGCAGAGGTAGCTCAGACAGTTGATAGTGTAGTGATTGAATATGGAAACACTAAAGATTCAGGAAAGACCAAGGATTGCAGTGGGTTTGACAAAGGGTCAAGTATAACTGATCAAGAAGATGGTGTGGGACCAACCCATAGAGGTGGAAGAGACAGGGGACAGATGAATGAGGGGGAGACTGTGACTGATGACTTGACAACAGCGGTGCGACAACAGTTACGAAGACGAGCAAAGAAGAAGGGAGAACCTGACACCAGTCCACCAGGAGAGGGGGAAAGTCTGTGCAACAAAGGGAAGGGGGATGGCAATAGCAAGATTCTGGGTACATCAACACAAGGTATTTCAGCTTCCCCCAAATTTATGTTCAAAGTGGCATGACATGCACACAGAGGGAGAAACAGCTCTGGGTGTAGAGAACTCGTTATCCTGTTCCAATGCCTTGAGCAGTTGTTGTTGGAAAAATACATGAATTGGTAGTCCTTTATTGTCCTTGTTGTCAACAGATGCTATTGTTTTGATGCAGCTCTTGTGAATGATTGATTGCCACATCTTATATTATGTGTTTGTCAGTTTTGGAGGAGGATTTTGAATCTGGAGTAGCAGAAGCAATGGCTGTGGTGATGAAAGTGCATGGAGTGCTGGAGCCAGCTGCAGATCCTGCTGCTTCATTCCCTGGGATGGTAGGGTTAGATACCAAGAGGGAGTGTCACTGTTGTCAAAAGCCTGAAACCTTGAGAAACACGATTGTGTGCGATAACTGTGAAAGTAGTTTTCATCTCCATTGTGTGGATCTTCAACGCAAACAAGTTGCAGAGCTTGAGAACTGGCACTGCTTGGCTTGTGGACTAGCAGTTGGTGTTGGCTGTTGGCCTTTGGGTAACACTAAATCAGGCCTGGTGAGGAAGTTGGCAGATTCAAAGATAAGCAATGAGAGTGATGGCACAAGATTCACTGAAAACAGGCAGCTTGCGGCTTGTTGTCAGGAGGCATTGGTACATGGTAGTGAAGGAAGCATTGCCACCAGTGTTAACTTGAAAGCCAGGGAAGCACACTGTGTAAGGGAGTCCAAAGATATGAAACAAAATCAGGGGAAAGTGGATGAGCTGGATGCGGGGCAGCCTGTAGTTCTTATTGAGGGGGCAGATGAACTTTGTGGTGTAAATGCTGGCAGAGGATTTATAGCCATCAGTGCACAAATGAAACCACATGCAAGACATAGAGCTGTAAATCCAATTGCAAAGGTAACAACTGATGGAAAAGAGGTTGGGGAAAGAAGGTGTAGGGACTTTGATGCCATGGAGTCTGAAGAGAATGGTGAAGGAGGTGACAATGGTGACAAGTTTCAGAGTTTAAAAGTAGGAACTGTTTCACTGATCTCCAATGCGGTTGCCAACAATTACCCTGATGAAGAGGGATTACATGAGAAGGTAGAGCCAGCTGCAAAGGAGGAGCTAGCATGCAGGAAAGGTGGAGTGAGTGATGCTTGCAATCAACTGAGGTAATCCAGTTTCCCTCTGTATGCTTGGGACCAAGATCTTAGGTTGGTTGGATAGAGAAGTCAGTCCAACTCAGCTTTCCTGAGGTGTACCACATGTAGTACCAAGTTCACTTTGTTATTGAATCAGTGGCAGATTTAATGAGGATCTCACGAAATACATTGTGCTCAGAATGAGCTGATAATACTTGATTTCTGATGCCAAATTGTCATGCCTGTGGAGTCCTCCAAATGGTTTCACTCTCTTCTTCCCCATTCCTGGTTTGGTTTGTGTTTTTGCTTCTCCATCTTTGGTGTTCCTCTTTTTTCTTGGTTTTCTTGGTCATCTCCTTCTCTTTTATGTGTTGTTAAGCTAGCCAACTTCATGGCTGAATCTTTCTGGTGGTGGTGGTCTTGTGATAGAAACTCAGTTATGTTGAGCTAGCCACATCATGGCTCAGTCTTTGTGTTACCCTGCTGGTCTTGTGACAGAAAGTGAGTCAGTTGGTTAATGTAGAACATTAACCTCAACCCACTGCCACGAGCTGCAGATGTAATGAGGATGTTCCGATAGCTGGTCACTGCCATACATGTTGCTTTTGAACGTTGCTGAACTTCTCAGTTTCTTCTTTGTTTTTTAGGGTCGGGTTTCCTGTTTTTTCTGTTGGCTGATATGTTGTCAGATCCTTAATTCTCTATAACCTTATTATAGGTTCAGTTTTCAGTCCTATTCAGATTGACTTAAATTGTAAGCATGTAGAAGTTCTTGATACATAGAAGATATTGGTTCCTAACAGCTGTAGGCCTAGATTGCAACCATGCCATGTCAACTGTGAAGTCTGCAAAAACTATTGTGGTCTCTTGCTCCTGTCATGACTGATCTTTTTGATTGGATACATCAGTTGAGTGCGAAACCAACATCATGACACAGTCTTCCTGTCGCTTCCAGAAATGCAACAGAAACTCAGGATGCAGATGCCCAAAAATAATGTGTGGACTACTATATATTTAACTACGCCCACCATTGGAAGCTGATGAAGTCACTGGGGAATCATGACAGCTTTGTATTCATATGATGAAGGTCATGGTCTGACACTTTATGAGTGACACTTCTAAGGTTATGACCACACTCATTTCTTGTTGTGTTTGGTTTTTTTTTTGCTGGATTGACTGAATGATTACCTTCAAAGTGTTGTTGTGGAGTATCCTCTGCAATATCACAGATATATGGTCTGTTGCTCCTTATATATATTGAGGGAGTACAACCTGGGACAATTTTGTTTCTATGGTACCGCATTTAAATTGCTGCTTGTTAGCATGGGATTTCTGAGTCAGCTATTGTGGTGTTTCTTTGAGTTCTATTTTTGCAGGAATTTAACAGTTCTTTCTGCCCCAATCAAAGGATGATTTGCTATTGCTGAGATGAGAAGTTCATATTCAATCTTTTTCTGTAGTATCCAGAGTTGGTTGTATTGTTGTCATTCGATATCTTCAAAGCAGTAAATGTCTGTCATAAAGAAAGTCAGGTTCAGCTGACAGTGGCTGAGCTAGTATGAACACCAACAGGTGACAGTTTTCTTGATGTGGTTGTTATGATATCTTGAATGTAATTGCCTGGCTTTGTTCCTTGTGGTTTTCAGTGTTGAACATGTTCCTGTTCAAGCAAACAATAAAGTTGACGCAACTCCATCAAACACTGTTAACACAATCCATGACGTAAGCAGCAAGAAACTTCCAGATATTGCGGTGCCCAGTTATTTCCTGAAGGAGGATTCTGGAAAGGATGCAGAACTGAAGGAGAAAGAGGACACTTTGCAGATGCTGCGGAGCTTTGTAGCTGAAAAGCATGGAGAGCTGGGGAAAGGTTGGGATGTAGTGATACGCAGGAGACAGGGAAATGACCGTGTGTGTGATAAGTACTTTGTCTCTCCTGACAAACAGAGGTTCAGATCACGGTTGGAAGTGGTCAGGTATCTTGGCCTTGTAGGCGGAAAGGGTGGTCCCAAGAAGCGCAATGCTTGTGTAGGATCTCGTGAAAGGGCATTGGTGAATAACAGTGAACAGACTGTTACCAAGGGGGTGAGTTGCAGTACTCTGTTAGTGGGCTGTTGAAAGTTGAAACATACTGGATTGCTAAAGATGCTTAGAGTCTAAGCTCCAAGTTGTCACTTACTTTCAAAAAATGTGCAACAATCTTGGGGACTGCATCTCCACTGTTATAAGTATCATGAGGTCCAAATTGCATCTTGTAGAAGCAATGTAAGCATATGTGATATACTCCTAGTTGTGGACATTTCTAGAAATGGGTAAAGAATACAAACTCTTATACATGTCATATCCAGGGAAGTGCTATTCTAAGTCTTTTGAGCTTGTCCAGGTTGTAAGCAAGGTATCCTCTCTCACTTGCTTCTGTGTGTTTCAGCTCAAATCACAAATTGGCCATGGAGATCTGCCTCTTGAAAGACTTGGAGCAATTAAGTCCTGGTCTGGGGAATTGGATGGGCCTCAAACCTTGCCCTCAGGCTACAAATCTACTTGGCATGACTCTGAGACTGGATCACTTTGTATGTGTGAAGTGGTGGGTGGTGAGCAGTCAAGGCTGGTTTTCCGTGTCACTCGGAAATCATTCTTTCCTGTGGCAAAGCTTGATGGTGTGGCTGTAGTTTGTGCAGATTCAGCTAAACATGCATGTGATAATGGATTTGACCTTGCGGACCATAGTACTGAAAAGGACCATACAAGAAGTGGAAGTAGTGAATTATCTTCTTTTGTGACCCAGAAGTCAATTGATGAGGTCCAGCACCTGCAAAGTAATATACAGACAAGAAGTGACCCAATCCAGAGGGCTGAAGCTTTGCAGGGCATGACAGCTCCAGAGGTCATCCCAGTGGGGTTCAAACCATGGCCATTGGATGAGATTGGTGAATTTGTTGTTGAGGCTGCATCCCCATCAGATGCATGGAAACTGTTTGTTCAAGAGTTCATGACTCGAATCAGGAGGTCTCACACAGCAACAAAGTCTTTGTGCTCACATGTTGCATCCAAAATTGGTCAGAAACAAGATGCAGAAGTATCAGGAAATGCTTCCTTAGTGTTTGATCATGAATTGGGCAATAAATGGTGCCAGATTCCTGGAGGAGCTGATGTGGAGATGGCAGAACGTTCAGATGAAAACAAGATTCATGGAGAAACTGGAATGGCGGTCCATGAAGGCATGGGCAAGAACTTTTTGGAGGAGATGTGGTTCAAACGGTTAGAAGCCAGATTAGCGAAAAATCAGTTTGAGATCAATCAACCAGTAGTGCAAGAGGTTACTCAGGTTCTTCAAGGGGTGGGAAATGACAACATTGACAAGTGTTTCACTGAAGAATTAGATAATCCCATGTCTCTCAAGGAGAAGACTGCAAGGGAGGAAGTTGAAGCAGCAGGTACTTGGCTGACTGCTGCTTTTTGGGGTTTCACAGATTCAGTCAAAGAGAGGAATAGGTTGAGCAGATGGATCATTTTGTCCACACTTTGTCCAAGTGGTTTTTGAAACTAGCACCACTTGGCACAAGAGTAGTGCAGTATTGCATTATCTGAGTAGCTGTGACTAGATCTCAAGATCAATTGGTTTTGTACCAATTTCATTTCACCTGCCATTGCTGTGTTTTCTTGTGTTTCATGCTTGCTAGCAGAGAGATGCCAAGTTGGTGTTTGCCTGATATCTGCTGTGGGTGACAGGTGGGGATAATACCAGACAAGTCAACCAAACTTTGGAAGGTATCAGTGGGGAGATATTGCAAGAGAATGTTCAGAGTGAATTGACCAATTCGGCAAACCAAGAAGTTTCTTTAAGAAGTTATGAGCGGTCCCCACCACCTACTGGCCAGCCCCTTGGGAAGAAACTTCCCACAGAGCTTGTCGGAGATTTGCTTGAAGTAAGCTCTTTTGCATTGTATGCTTTTAGCCACTGCTCCTATCTGAGTCCCTTTCGATGTCAAATAAGTTCCAAATTAATCAGCACCTAATCTTGTCTGGAGAACTCTCAAGTTGAGCATTCATGTCTGTTTTTGAGACACCCAGTTTGCTGTGCTGCTTCCCAGTGGCCACTTTCAACTAACTTCTTTCATCCATGCTGGATACAATAGCAAGGATTGGCTTCTTTATGTGTGGGTGAGGATGGTTTTCCTTGTAAGCTGGTGTGTAAGGATGCTTTAGCTGAGTTTCAGCTCAGTTGTTAGACCCCCACAGTGCAGTCTGTGCTTGGTCAAAACATTGGTGTTGAGCATGCATGTTCTGAAGCCATGTACCTGATAAATCTTTTTGGCCATTGCTACAGGCTTGGGAATTTCTGCACCGTTTCTCTGAACTTATTGGTCAAGAGTCACTTCCTACCTTTGAAGATTTGGAAGCAGGGCTTAGTGATATGGGGCTGGTGGTTCCAAGCCAGGCATTAGCAAAGACTGATGATGGAAATTGCAAATTTGTGCCAAAATTAGAGGACGACAGGGCACAAAACAAAGAGGGGTTGTCAGAGACTGGGGATGAAGGTCAAGCTGGTATACCCAAATTAGGGGAACACTCAAGCCAAAGTGGAGTGGAAGAGCAGGCAGATATGCAGCTCATCTTACCTGGGAAATTTGACACATTGAGGCCTTGTGAGGGTGGAGAAACTGGTGAGCCTGTTAAAACTGGTTTGAGGGAGCAGGATGTGGAGGGAAAGAGGGGAGATGAATCTGATGTGATGACTGCAGATGGGAGTGTGCAAGCAACAGCTGAAAAGTGCACAGCTGAAGCAAATGTTGGTGAAACTGCACAAGTGCATGGGAAGGAACTGGGCAGAGGTGATGGAGCTATGATGCCCTTGGATAGTGAATTGGACCACAATGTTGTCACTGTGGCTCATGCACATATACCTTTGCTGAAGTTTCTGCTTGCAGATATGCAATACAGGGTTTTGGGTGATCCAACTGGTGGCAGGTGTGAAGAGCCAAAGAAAAGGGGCAGACCTCTCCTCAATGAACCAGTGCCCGTGATACCAGAGTTTGGGGGTGATCTCCCTGTGAATGAGGTGACATGGCCTGAACTTGCTCATCGGTACCTGGTCACTCTTATTGAGGTTAAAAAAAGTGGCGATCCCAGTGGATTGAGACCAGAGGAGCGCAGAAGGCTCATTAGATGTCTTCAAGGAGATGGTGGTGTGCTGTTTGGGGCAGCTGCTACAGTCGTTGCTGTAGAAAGTGATGCTCAGGTATGAAATGCATCCAATGGAGTGTGGTGGTTTGGTTGTCTTGTGATAAATTGTCTCAGGACATAAGTCTTGTGTTTTTGGTACTTTTATCTATCAAAGTGGCTTCTTGACTGTTATCCCGCGAAGTTGAGCTGAAGAGCTGGTGGGCAAACTGGGTGGCCATCTTGTTGGAGCAATTGCAGCTTTAGAAAGCTTTCCAGTTTCTCTGGTTTCTTTTGCTTGCTCTGGCAGTCAGGAGCTAGAAGCTTAGATTGAGTTCAAGCTGTCAAACAGCTCTAGGAAGTCTAGAATTCTTTTTCTGCTGATTTTTTTGGACATGGACTACCAATCGTTGCATTGTTTGAGTTTACCTGTATGTTTCAGGTACTGGCAGAGGCAGAAATGGAACTCTCCTTGCGGTTGCCAAATGCAGAGAAGAAAGACAAGCAGGAAGCTCTGGCAGATGATGAAAAGAACAGACATTATCCATCTGATGAAATCCCTCCCTGGGTGAAGGCTTTAGAACCTGTGCGCACAATGCCAACAAATGTTGGTGCCAGGATCAGGGCCAAGGTGCGGGAGGCCTTGGACTTGCACCCTGTTAAATGGGCAGCTGACATTTTGGAATGGTCGATAAGTAGGGACATCTTCAAGGGCAATGCATCAGGCCCAACCAAGGTACATTTAGCTGGATTTAGCCTAGATGTTTGGACTGTTCTTAGGCATTCTAAGCTCTGAAATTTGTGGTGTGCCTTATATGTTGGATGCAGTATGTTAACTATCATTGGATAAGGGAATGGTGTAGAAAAAATCTAGTGCAGATATTGCTTTGGATACCAGCTGCCTGTTGAATCATGAAGCTGCTTTCACAGTTGCAAAGTCTAGACCTTGTTATTCTGCTCATAGATGGAATTTTGATTTGCCTTACAGAGAGCTGTAGTGCAAGTTCTGGCAAAATTTTATGGTGGTTCTCCAGCAAAACCTCAAAGGCGCAAGACAAGGAAACCAGTGGCTTCCCCTGACTACCTCATGCAGTGCTGCCGAATTGTCCTGCGACATGTGGCAGATGCTGACAAAGGCGAAGCTTTTTCTATTTTGATTGGTGGTCCAGAGGGCCATGGGACTGGTAAGGTGCGTGGTATGGTAGCTCGGCCCCTTGATTTTCGGACCATCGATGCTCGCCTTGCTGCTGGTGCTTATGGAGGGTTACCAGAGGCATTTGCAGCAGATGTACGACAGGTGTGGCTCCTATCTAATGGCAACCTCTGTTCAGTAATGGGTTTGTTATGTTTCTTCTTTCCATTTCTACAGGAAATTGTTACCAACAAACTTGAGCACATTATTGAATTGGAGGGTCCCTCACATATCCTCAATTGCAGATATGGAGGAATGTGGAAGAAGTTCATGGGAGTGGCAGTGATATGGTGGAGCTTGCCAACTCCCTGTCTCAGCTCTTTGAGAGTCTTTACCAGAAGCAGGTATGACTGTCTGATCGTTGTGAATAGAGTTGCAGCCCCATGCATATGCCTCTTGAGTGCTAGCCAACGTTATGTCCAAGTCTTCCTGTTGCTTCCAGAAATGTGACAGAAACACTGGATGCAGATTTTGCATATGGTTTGCCTGAAATTTTGGGCAGATCATTATATGCTTATTTACACCCAGCATCAGGAGTTGATGAAGTTGGTAGCCATGGCAGCTTATCACTGCTGTCTGAGATGAAGGTGATGGTCTGACAACTTTGTGAGCTACTCTCATAAGGTTACAACTGCACTCATTGTAGTGTTACCTTCAGAATGTTTTTGTGGAGATTTCTCCCCAATCTCATAAATAGATATAGATTTGGAGCCCTCTATGTATCTGGTCACTGTATCCATATAAAGAGTGCTGTACAAAAAATCCTTACTCAGAACATGGAGAAGCAGGACCATTGCTGAGATATTCAGATTTTTTTCCTGCAGAGATATTGTGTAGTTAGCATCCCAACTATTGTCTCTATATGAACTTTTACTCTGCGTGGTTCCTTCTAAAAGCCCTATCTCCTTGTCTACATGATATCTGCAAACTATCAATTTCACATATGTTTGAAAACTCCAACTGAGCTGTTTTGCAGGTCTTAAGCCTGATTGAAGGTGATGTCGACACAAAAGATAAGTCTTGCAATAGTTATGGAGATGCTGATCACATGGACAGGAAGTTCCTGGAGAAGGATGCTGGTAATGGAGTGGAGATACCAGAGAAGCCAGGAAAACTTCTGAAGGCTCCCTGGGAAGATGATGATACGTGCCGGGTTTGTGGCGTGGATGAAGATTATGAGAGAATTATGTTATGTGATGGTTGTGAAGCTGAATACCATACCTATTGCTTGGATCCACCCCTTCAAAAAGTACCTGAAGGAAATTGGTTTTGCCCATCATGTGTTTCTGTGAAGAGGGGTTTTCCAGAGGCAACTGCTGTAGTTCGAGGGGAAGAAACTGGGGTGAAGAATGCTGTCAATGGATTAGAAGGTGAAGATGGACATGTACCTGCCTATGGTTTCCTGGATGATACATTGGAAAGTGAAGGGGAACTGCCTCGAGTTCAGACCCCTTTTGTGGAGAGTCCAGCACACACATTGTTGGAGAGGATTGGTGCAACAGACTACTGCCATTGGAGTCTAGCAGATGTAAGTCTGAATGCACCCTTTGTGGATCTTGAAAGGCTTCATAGTGAATGGAATGTCAAATAGGTTCTTTGTGCAGTTTTTATATTCCTGAATGTGCCTTCGTGAAATGTGCTATCTGTAGTATGAAGAGAAGTCCAGAGTTTGCTGAATCAAGGTGTATGACCCAGAGTTATCATGCCTGTGAACCTTATGATTGCTCTGGAGTTGACTGATCGCTAGTAGTTCAGTGATATATTGTTGTTGAGGTACAACGAGAAATGGGATCTCTGGCTGAATACAATGGGGAGGCCTGGGTGTCTTTGGAATCAGGGTTTCCTAACTTGAATTGTCTTTGTTTGCTGGGTTAATTCCAACTATCAGAGGGTTCAGTTCCTGAAGATTCTTTGTGACAATGCACTTGAGACACCCCAAATTCGTGCACACCTGGAAAAAAGTTTGGACACAGCTTCTGAGCTCCGAACCCAGCTTCGTGTGTTAAGTGTTAAGCGTGATCAAGCATTGGAGGCTGAGCAATGTCAAAATGTGCACCATTCAGGATTACCCAATGAGCAAATTCGGATAACAAGTACAACACCAGGACAAAGTGCACAAGCAATGGTTGTGGAACCTCTACATGATGTGAACACAGATTCTTGGGCAGCCAGGCTACGAAGTAGGTCATCCTGTTCTGCAGTGGCTGCCAGTCGCAACTCTGCTTTGCCAAAGAATCTTAAACTTGAAGCTAATGTGAAGGAGGGGGTAGAGGACAGTGGGGGAAATCTGACTGGGAAAGTGTTAGATGTATATGCAGCTGGGATGAATCATGGGGCTGATAAGGTCTGTTTGTCTATGGAGACACTGGTAATTGACAAACCAGGTGATGAGAAAAAGCCAGAAATGTTTCCATCAACCATAACTGAAACGAGTGTTCCTTTTACTCTCCAAATAGCATCTGACAGAACAAAGAGGAAGCATGAAGAAGAAATTCACAACATGAGTAATTTAGCACCTGTAGCAGTGTACTTGCAAGCGGGGGACATCTTAGAGGGAGGATCTGATAGGAGCAACAAACGGTTGAAGTCTGGTCCTGTTGCAGATGGATTGGAGCTGACAAGGGCCATTGAGGATACATATGCTGATGTTCACATGGGTATGAAGAGAGGAGAGATGATTCAATCTGATCAGCTCAAGGCATCCAGTAAGGTTACAGTACAACCACATCCTGAGACGGTTAAGGAGAAGTTTGTTTGTGAAGCTGTTCCTCCTGATGAAACTAAAGCCAATAATGGCCTACCTAAAGGTCTTACCTCTCAAAGAGGCAGGACTCTTACAGATATGGAGAGTGAGGGCATGTCATGTGCTCTGGGCTCTCATATCTCTGATCTGCCCCATGTTTGTTGTAGAGAAGGTGGTAAAGCTGACGTCTTGATGTCCTGTTCTCAGCTTGAAGACTTTAACATCACTGAAGAGTTGTGGGTGAAGCAATTTAAGGCTGGAAATAACCTAACATCTGAGGCTACTGAGTCCGCAAGGAAGGATTTGTGTCATAAGGATGCAGAACTTGCAATCTCCCCTGATACCCTCACTAATAGAGCTAACTTGGCCAAGGAAAATGTTGGAAGGGGCTGCCTGCTACCACAATGTCCAAAACAGAAGCTTGGAATGGCAACACAGTTACATGATGGCAATGAAGAAAATTCTGAGGAGGCTGAAAGGACAGGGATCTTCAGTCAGATTGGTTCTGTTGAAGACAAGAACTCAGAATGGTTGTTAAAGCAGAAGGTAGCTGATGTGACATTAGAGAGCATCAGGTTTAGCAAAATGCAGAATGGTGTGGATGGTAAGCAACTTACAAGTTCTCATGGAACATCAGCCTTGGGTGCAGTTATTGATGGTCCATCAGATGCAGTTACGATGGAAATGGCACCACGATTGTTGGATGACAGAGAAGATCTTTGCCATGAGGTAGGACCAGACTCTGGTGATCTGAAAGTGGGGAGACCAGATCATATTGGAGAAGACCCCAAACCTACAAATTTGAGCAAACTGCAACCTTCACTGTTGTTGGAAATTAATGCTGACTCTGCAGAAAAATTGCAGGATTCACTGCATAAGTTGGATGCAGAAATTGGACAGCTAGAGACCAAGCTATGGAATATGAATGTGCGCCGTGACCATTTGGGTACAGATGACTTGGGACGGGAATATTGGGCTTTTTGTGGGTCTGACAATCAACCCTTTTTGGTTGTTGCTGAGGAAGGTTTTGTTATTGAAGCAACTGGAGTTTCTACTTCTGGTCGAATGGATGGTGGTACTGTTGAAAGCAGGAAAATGAAATTTAAAGTAGGTTGTCTAGAGGATGGTAAGTTTGCATGTCCAACCAATTTTTTTCTGCATTTGAAATGGAATAGAACTGGGAGAAAGTGGGTTTGTGAGCTCTCTCCAGTGGGTTCTATATGCTGAGATGTTGTGCTTAATGTCTTCACTTCTGTGTTTCCTTGTGGTATCATATATGGGTATGCAGTACCCATCATGGGGTTGATGGTTGTAAATGGTTGGAACTCAGAGTTCATGAGCTGTTCAGTATGCATGTATTGCATGAGAAGGTACTTGGCCTCTTAAGTTGACTCAATTGCAGGATAGTACTAAGTTGTGGGTTGTTGTGTCAATGTGCAGATGGAGAAGTAAAAGAGTCAAGTGGAGGAAGGAAGGAATCAAAGGGATACCAGTGGTGGGTTTACAAGGGTGAGGAAGCCCTTGATAATTTGGTCTCATGGCTGATCTCCGAAAGCAAGGGAGAAAGATCTCTTAAGGTTTCTATTCATGAATGGCGAAGGTCAGTGTTTGCAAAGCATCAGCATCCTGATGAAGAATTGAATGAAGTAAAATTGCCTTCAAGTTGCAGCATTTCAGGCAAGGAGGGAGATAAGTTGGTTCATCCTGTGATGATGACTACCAGGAAGCCTTCCAGAATTGGTGCAGACATTTTCCCAAGGGTGAAAGCAACTGTTATCCTTGAGGCAAGGTATGGGTCATCTGGTGAGTCCTCATCTTCGATCAAGCAACTGAATCGCTGTGAATGTCTGGAGCCTTTGTGGAGAACTAGGTCACACTGCCAGACTTGCCATGAAACATATGAATCCTCGGTGGAGCTTCTGAATCATCAAAAGACGTGCCCCATAGTACAGAGTCCTGGCACTGACTTTCAGGAGGTAGAGACCCAACCCCTCTCTAATAAGAGAAAATGGGGAAACTCATCTTCTGGAATGGTAATTAATTCAGCTTCATCTGAGAGAAAAACAGAATCAAGGCCTGGAAGTTCAAAATGCACTAGGTTGTCTGGGGATAATGAAATTCTTAAACGACCCCACAGTGCAGAGAGATTGTGCATGATTGAGGAAGCTTCAGTGTTTTCTTCTAGACCAGCTACCAGGAGTACAGGTCCTGCACGAGAAGACTATCAACCCCAAATGAATGGTAGCAAATGGATCACACATGAGGAGCCCATGGATCCTTTCTTCTCCAGCGGCTTTCATGGAGACTCACAGCTTCACAATGAGCAGGTACCAAACATTTGGCGAGGAAGGATAGAGTCAAAACAGAAGAAGCAAGGATCCCAAGGTGGTAAAAGGAAAGCTAACAAATTATCATCAACTCAGGTGGTTAGCAAAGAGGCCTTGGCTCCTGTTGATTATGCCTCCATGCAAATGTCTTTCTCCAGTTCCAATTCAACAAGAGATAGAGTACTTCAAATTGGGTGGCTTGCAGACCAGTGTCCTACATTTGCGCCTGCCCTTCATTTTGCACCTGTATTTGATCCTTCTCTCATGATCCAACCCTGCTATCCCTGCATGGAGGATGTTTTCTCCACTAGTAATGATCAGTTGTCCTTGCCACTAACCCAACCTCTCTCCCCTCCTAGTGGAGAGGTGGAACCCAAGGAATTTGAGATAGAAGAACCTGGTACTGTGTCATGGAATGATGCTCAAGGGTCTGGAGTCACCTGCACTGACCCAGTTCTTGCCAATGAGACTGGAGATGATTTTGGTCTTTTTCCACCTGAGGCAATCACTTTGTTGGACTATAAATGGGACTATCTTGTGAATGTACCTCCAACGACATGCCAGGTCAATGAGAGATTGGATGGTGATATTGAAGGCTATTATCCCAGCTCTTATGCAAATGTAGACAATGTTGTGCTTAGAGAGGATTCAGTGCCATCATCCACTGCTCCATTGGGAGAAGTGCAGTCAGAGGGTTTCAAGCAAGATACCAGTGAGCAGAGCTGTGGCCCAGAGACTGCAATGCCTGTTGGTGTTACAGGAAAGAAGCCTGCAAAGAAGTTTCCAGTTCTGGAAGCTGCAACATGTCCCCTGGTTGGTGAACAGAAAGTAATTCTTAGAGGGCTTCAACTAAGGTTGTTGGATATAGAGGCAGCCATGACAAAAGACATGCTGGAGCCTGCTCGATCATCTCCTGTAAGGCGACGTGCATGGAGGTTTCTTGTCAAATCTACGACCTGTATCTATCAGGTAACGCTCCAGTCTCAGTTTTGTGAATCCAGTTCAGTTGAATGTTATGTATGGATATTGTTGAAAATAAAATAGAGAGCTCTCCATGCCTGGCTCAACCAGTGTAGAGAGTAGTGCTGCAGCCCTGTCTTGTCCTCCACGAGCAGAATGGAATTGAATGAATGGTCCTGCTCCAGCAATTTGGATTCTACACTATGCAAGAGGTGCACATCGGATTAGGACGGTGGCCTCTAGGTATTGTTGGTATACCCTTGTGATGTGTACCAGTAGTATCAGTATCATGTTTCTGCAAGTAATTTTGAAACTAGCTGAAAAGATAACATAAGTGCATGATGCAGTTAGCCTTCAGCCATCACGTATCCAACACCAGAGGGCTGGGGGTCCATCAGTCAATCAGAAGGTGCCACGTAATACATGTTGATTGTTTTTGAGGGTGTAGGTGGTCCACTCAGCAATCATATTGCTGCAGGGCTACCTCGGGTACTCACTGGTGGAATGGGATGGCCAATTATAAACTGATATGAGATTAGAGCCTCAATAAGTTAACCTATTGATCCATCCTGTTTGGATGTGTCAGATGGTTTACAACACTAGCCTGTTTGTACATAAGGTTGCGGTAAAAAGGAAAATTAGTTTGCTTCTACATATCTGGAGTCCTACTGATCACTATACCTTTACACTGCTTTTTTGGCCTGCTGATGATTGCAGATGACAAAAGCTATAATTCTTTTGGAACAGATGGTGAAAGTAGAATTTCTCAAGAAAACCTGGTGCCAGTGGTCTTCTCTTTCTGCTGCTGCTCGATCTGTTACAGTGTCTTCACTGGCTCTGAAGCTATATGCACTTGATGCTTCAATAACATACAGAATAAAGGGAAAGTCTGATCAAGAGAAACAACATCCAACAACTTCAGGCAGGAAAGGGAAGAAGAAGCGACATTTGCATGTGAAGACAAAGTAGAACTGGCAATTGGTTGAGTAAGGTGATTGCAGATTTTATTGAGTTTGTAATGATCAGGTTCCATCATGTTTCTTCCACATCACTGGACTGCCTGACAATTAATTTTTGTCAAGTCTTCATATTTGATATTTTGTAGTAAGTGTACTTGTGATTGCAGAGGGTTCCAATTGTCAAAGATGTAAATATTTTGATAACACCAACTGGAAATGTGCAATCATTTTCACGATATTGCTGCAGCTTTACTTTGTGGTTGCATAGTGGGCTCTGTATGCATTCGTTTTCTATTACATATGTCTCATGTGTGCATCATGACTGAGTCTACCTGTTTGCTTCTGGAAATGTGACAGAAACTTGGAGACAGATTTTGTATAGTGGTTTGTCCCAAATGTTGGGCAGATTACTGTATACTTATTTGCACCCATTATTTTGTGGCTAGTCATGGCAGCTTGTCACTGCTATAAATGATGAAGGTTATGGTCTGAAACTTTGTGACTGACTTCCAAAGATTTTGACTGCACTTATTGTTGTGTTATCTTCAAAATGATATCATGCAGAATTCTCTGCAACTTCATAGATATGGGCCCTGTATGAGTTTGTATGCAGTCGCAGTTTCAACGCCATCACACTATACTTTGTGGCAGAAGCTTGCTGAAATTCTGTTGTCAATCAACTCTCTTGTTATCTAGATGGTAGCACCAGTCTAAACCAATCATCAGAATATCTATACATTCATCCATTGAAGCTCAGTGATTTCCAGATTGGTCTGGACTGGGTGCGACACTGTGGACCATTTGAGGAACCCTTAGCTCCCCGGCCACTATGCTGCCAATTTTTTTGAAGCTGATAGAAGGCTCCAGTGTATTTTTCTAGTGTTGGGTTTTGATCTCACCTTGAGCCTTTCAAATTAAAACTGATAAGCTGAATCCTGTTTCACTACTAACATTGAGGAAAAAGGAGTTTTAGGCTCTGTTTCATGCTGGTGTTTCTTTGTAGTGTTACATTTTGATCTCACTGTGAGCTCACCCCCGCCTTTATGGAAAAACTTTATTGACTCCTGGTGTGGAGTCCCATTCCTTGTGCTAAAAACTTTATTGTGACTAATGTTTTGCTTACCAAACAATTTTTTTTCCAAGGGACACACCGAGGTCATGAAGGTGCAAAATAATGACATTAGCCAAAGCATAGCTTGGACCACTTCAATTTAGAAAGTTATGGGATCTATTGTATCCACCTTATTAGTTGTAACTTCATTGTTAAATTCTTTATTAGCCACCACCAACAAGCAAGTATACAAATCAAAGTTGCTAACATCATTTATTTTCCATATCCCAATTGACCTACACAACTTGTTTTGCTGGTGCTGAAAAAGCCCATATAACCATGGGACTACAAATTTGTTATATGTGGTGATGCATCTATGCATCATTAAATGATAGGATAGTATCATAAGTGTGCATTGACTAATCCAACTCATTTGAAGTTGTGTGGCCCATATATCAACTGATCAAACTTGTTCAAGTTCCTGAAACAAACTCAACAAGGGAGTATTAATATACATATACACATATGAATTTGTAACTTGTTTTTATCATTAGGTGATATGTTGCCTTGTCAGTTATTTCTAGAGGTTTAGGGTTAACACAAATTTGGAATGATTGACTTTTACCTCCTTTTATCACTTGCCTGATTGCCAAACATTTATACTCTGTGTGGATTGTATATTATTGTGATGGTAAATTATATTTCTTTGGGGTTTGGAGTTTATACAGTTAAGATCAATGTTATAACATCCATCATGTATGTAATGTGCACCTGCAACATTAGAAGCCTATCAAAATTATGGGTAGCAAATCTCCACCATTGGATCCTGGTGCCCCATTTTGGATCCACTTCAGCAATTGTTTGTGTAGTGACATTTGCTACTTCCTTAATTGAACTGTTTTGCTTTGCATCCTGCTTTCCCAGCCACATGGAAGTATGTGAATTTCAAACATCTTGTAGCATTGGTAAATTGGTCACTTATTGCATAATCCTGGACTCCAAAGAAATCACAATCCCTTAGGGTGAAATGGCATTTACAAGCACAATTTAAATACTATTTACTTTAAAAATGGGATCAATAGATGTTTCAATTGAAGCTAATGAGAATAGGGGATTTTCATTATGTTTAGATCCTAGTCTCTCAGCTTCAATTTTGTGTGAGAAATTGATTCCAAAACCCACAGACATTGCTACATGCCACTCTTGCCAAGGGCTAAATTGCACCATGTGTGAAAGCACATCTTTTTCCACTTGATTACAAAATGATGATCATCCCCTCACCATCCCATGTTATGTAAAATACAAACCCAACACTTGAAATCAAAAAATGATTGGAAGTGATCTGGACTTGTTACCATGTGATTGATCACCTAGCAATAAAGACCAAAGAAAGAAACCTGAGATAACTTGAAGATTGAAACAACCACCTGCAAATATACAAATCCATTTGTGAAATCCACATTGACATAAATGTTATCTAGTATGAATGCATAATCTTAAGTACAATATAGTTTCTCATAAGCTACATTGAAGATCCTTGCAATACGGTCAACTATGGGCTATTTATCAAATTTGCAATAACTTATCTCTAATTAAGTGGTATTTAAAAGTTCATCCCCTAGTGTTAGCAAACTAACCATAAAATGTTTCTGATAAATTGTCTAAACCATTAACAAGGTATTATATATTGTATTGTTGTGACTCTACTTGTGAGTTTTGATATGACAATATGCACCAACTGACTGTTAATTACTTGTGAATTGGATCTTGTACTTATTGTTGCAAAGTATGTTGGAAATCTCACATCAACCAAGAGAAGAAACACTGGTATATGAACCTGTCAGAACATGGGTTCTTAATCCAGAAATTATGATACCTGGGTGTTGGAAGTAATGTCCTCCCTTGTCTCTTTATAGAGCAAAAGTTGGCAAAATGTGAACAATAACTGACCAACACAAATATTTTTAGTAGATAACATTGACATATTTAAGAATCAAAGTTTGAAAGTCAAAGCACATTCAACAGTGTCCCCAAACAGAGTGGTCCAAGATCATGTTCAAATCAACATTTGATGAAAATTAAATTAAAATCTTATCTAGAGTTGAAAACCTTGTGCACACCAAGTTCACACTTAAAAATGCTTTTCTCCCAATTAATTTAGCATTTAAAAAACTCCATTTTAAATTTATTTTTGATATGACACCTGAGTTATCAAATCCTCATCTGCTTTGACATCAAGAAACAAGCTGCACATTTTATTCACCTGCCAATTGAACTACTTGATCATCATTATTGTGGTGAAATGATAATTTTCAAATAAATGATTACTAAAAATAATGATTTGAATTTTAAACGGAGGAACTTCATCATAAATTTCACTTAGACTTCATAATTTGAACCAATATGTCCAGAATTTTATAGAATTCTATTCATGGTCTTAAAATCAAAATTGGTTAATGCATCGATGATGTGTGCAAGTTAGAAGAATCACAGACCAAGCTAGAACTAGAGAGAAAAGGTGACGTCTTTTCTGAACATACCCCGCCTACAAACATTGTCATCTACATAACACATGTTGGTCAACTCCATCTATAAATGTCACTTGACAATCTATTATTAAACTTGTTCAAATTGACAAAGGCATATAACATATGAAAATTTGCAAGTGCTAATATATTTAATTTAATTTATTGTTAATGAGTATTGAACAAAAGTAGTACAAAAAACATAGGGTAACAACAACTTGTGGAAAGGGCAATTCAACTATTAATCAAAGTCATGAATATCAGTGGGATCTTCAAATTGGAGCAACCTCTAAAATTAGGTCATCTTCCATGATCCCAAGTTGCATATGCATCACTAGATATTGCACCAGGCGTGTCTTGATTACCACTGTATCAAAACTGTCTTCTATACTTGACAAATTGTTAAGTGTCCCAATCACTTCCACCTTCACAAATATGTGGTAAGAGATATTAATTGACATTGCTTTAGTTCTTTTAGTATAATTTCTTATATGCAATTGAAGCCATGGATGTGAATTATTGTGAAAATATGACATCAATATTTTTGAAGTAAAATTGCCATGCATTGAGACAAAATATGTCCATGCCCTCTGATCAAGTTACAATGTAAAAATTCCACCTTTTATCCAACTAAAAAATGCACATGGGAATGAAATGAGTACACAAATGGCTTAGCAAAAACATTGAGTAAAAAGGATGTAAGCACATTCAAAATGTGAAAACAACAACAAATTGACCTGGAGAGGGATTGTTGTGTGAGATGTCAACAACAGGTCAACCAAGGCAGGCAAGGCACTGCATTGTGAAAACATTTAATGTTTTATGCTCAATTCTTCAAACCTCCGAATACCAGAAAAAATCTTGACATCCTTTTGATAGATTTACAATTATTGTAAAAGAAAATGTCCTAAATGGTATCACCAATTCAATAATCCTAATAAATTTGAAGTGTTCCAAGTTTAGAGACTTGTTACACAACATGACAAGGCATCACCATAAATCTCACACATTATTCTGCAGACCACATATGTCAAGCTGCACCATTTCCTAATATCATCCTTATGCAAATTTTGTGCTGGTTCAATAGCTATGAGACAAAAAATGAAGATGGTAGTTGAAGGTTCCTGATTTGAGAATGTCTTCTGTAATGATTTAAGACACTTATTTAATACTTACAATAACATTTGAGGCTTTGCATCATTTAGTTGGCTCATATTCCGAATGACCTAATCCAAGGAAATTGAACCATGAGTGTAGCCTCTTTTCAACTAAAATAAAAAAACACACATTGAACAATTATGTTTTATGATGCCACAATGAAAAATTTTAAAACAAAATTTTAAAACAATCAATTATTTATAACTGATTTATTTAGTCAGGGTTTTAATTGTCCACCTTAAAAATAAGCAAATTTTCAACATGGATAGCCTTTGAAATGAGTTGTTCCAACGCTTTAGGCTGACACACAACCTGCCAAACCACATTCATATTAATTTCCAATATGAGTACTATGCTCAACAACCTATTGACCAATCAATCACTGGTCCAGATAATATAGAATTAAAAAAAAAAAAAGTGCAATAAAATTCCAATATTTTCTATTACAAATTTTAAATAAATCTAAAAAATAACATGACATGTTGTTCTAACATAAATTGTTTTTCATTACATTTTTAGCAATTTAGAAAGTGGAATTTGCATGTTCACACCAAATCGTGAAAATCACTTTTCAACTCATAATTTGGAGTGTAAACTAGTTTAAACTCCATTCATGTCCACAAAATTTGTGAATATGGGGAATTGCACCCTGAGGGGGTCCAAGAACAACCTGAGAGTTGACATGAACACAAGTGAGGTTGATTGCTAGAGCCATCAACTCATTGATCAAACACTTTTTTGAATCCTTCAAGATTTTTTACACAAAACCGCCCTTTATTATTTAATTTTATTAATTTCATTCTCTTGTTGCATCTTAAATATTCAATAGATCCCACCTTAAGGATGAATGACAACACTGTTGGCTCCATTTATGTTGATGTATAAATTCAATTACATGTGATATTGTTAAGTATGCATAGTCAATTATGTAGATCTTTCAATTGTGGGCTAATGTAAAATTTTCCACCTATTTTTTGTTTGGAAACCAATAATTACTCTGTGTTGTTATGGGTGAATTAGTGAAATAAGAATATTCGGAAATCTTAATGTTTGATTTTGATTTTTACCTGTAGGATCATGGCCACAACCTCACTTTCAACAAATTGTGAATGGGTAGTAGTATCCATTGATAGATTATAAAGAAGTCCATATACCTGAAGCAGGAAAGATGGAATCAACATGGATGCTTACAACATGGCTTCAATAACATTACATAACTAGGTGAAAAGTATGTCAAATGTGGGAGTCATTATACATAACACAATCTTCATTCAATAAACAAATAATGAGGAATTTGCTCCCAACTTTTAAATCCTTAATACAAAATTTGGAAGTTGCACAATAATTGAATATGAAATTCTAAATAAATCCATTCCTTGATCCAAAGACAATTACAACCTATAACCACCTGCTCAACATAGAGGTCTTCTTAACAAATGAAAATGGAACATGTCAATAAATCAGTTCACAAGTCAACATACCAAATGTTCAAATTTGTGTTCCTTGACAAAAACAATTAAAATTGGTATCATTTTACATCTAACCTGCACCACCCAAATCATTGATATTTGATTTGCATAATTTCATGGATGACAATATGAAATAACAAATTTCATTAATGATTTACCTATAAATTTGTTTATAATCTCAACCATAAATATTCTACTTCAATAATGGTGCTAGATGAAGCATTGAAAGATTAATGTACCATATCCATCCGGAGGCTATCGTCAAATGATAGATTCCAAAGCAATCTCAACATAGCAAGCAACATGGACTGCATGTGTGCCAACATCAATCCATATACGATTGGAAAAACAGATAAAAGTGTATGACATTGAAGAAACTAGCAACACTTGCAACAAATTTTGGGTACTTTTTACTGACTAGAACCTTACAAACAATCATCATACCACCACAATGGTTCATATATTCACTCCAAAATTGCCAATCTACACGTATAATGGAGTGAAATATATATTTTGCAACTAGAATTTACATTTAGGAACATCTCATAGATGTTTAAAGATCAAACACTATTATGAAAATTTTTGCACCCCAATTTAAAGGTTGTTGCTGTGTGGGACTAAATAGTACATGATTTCTTTGTAGACTAATGAACTTGCACAAAACTTGAAATTTTCAACCAACACTAGTTAATGGTATAATCTTTTGAGGATTTACACTTATTTGGTTTGGTTATGAGAGGATTGTTGTGCATCGCAGTTTTCAATTAAAAAAAAGAGGAAACAATTTGTTGAATGATATAATTGGAATTCAGAATATGTGTTGGCTAAAATTTACAAAAAATGACCTCATGTTTGCAAGGGAAAAGATGGGAAAGTTGATCCACAATTTTGTTTTGTTTCATTGCATCCTTACTTTCTTTAAATATACTCAGCTTTTTTAAAAATAAAAGTGTTCTGCGGCCATCAAACACAATTTCCATATTAGTTTGGCTTCTTGAACAACAATATAACGTTATTTACATTTTACCATTTAAAGTAAAAATCAGGTTCAAAGTGAATTTGTTGATCAATCTTATTATGTTCTCCATTACAATGAGGCTTACAATGAGGCTATTTATATTGCCAAACATCGAAAAGTATTTGTGGGATTATCCTCTGGCAACGATGGGGAAGGAAACATAGGTTACATGTTTACAAGAGCAATTGTCTTCTGATTCAATATTTTGCACAAATGTTCCTATGAAGTCAAGCCCAATGAGAAAAAACCATTAAATCTTTTTTTATGAAGCATTAAAAAAGTAATTACATTTGTCATATCCCCCATTACTTACATAACTATAAAGGTAAACAATTTTTACTTGTTGCTAAATCAAATAGTTACTGAACAATGTTCCAAAACCAATTAGGATATACCAGGATAATCCTGTTATAAAATATGCTACCTCTTGAAAGTAAAAATGTATTAGTGTCAAAGTTTAAATGCATAAAAATCCCAACGAGGATCCACAAAATGCACAGAAATAATAATTAAAAATTAAAAAAGGATATTCTTAATTAAATACCCTCTTCACTTTGTGTGAGCGGGGAAAGGGAGGTGTGTGTATGCACAAGAGAAATAGGGTGAAATAAATACCACAAGATTACATTTTTGCATTTTCTGTTCAATAGTCACATCTTCAGCTATGTTAACAAGTAAACCCATGGCCATGTACAATAACCTTTCCTACACATGCAACCTTGATTATGTCAGTATATTACTGATCATATGTGTTCATAGTTTTTGTCTTTATTGATTTTCATTTATAGACAACAGATCTAACTGGAACCAAATTCAGATTCTGGTTTTGAAAATCAGTCTAGGTTCAGATTCAATACTTGTTAATCCAAACTGGAATTGGCAGTTCTAACCCAGCAAAGCAAGTGCCCACACAACACTGGTAATAACCATATATGTTAGAATAATAGTGACTTCTTTGACTAGGTTTGTATTTACTTGCTTGCATCTTGGAATAAGGTTGGTAACATTTGTGACACCTAATTCCTCATATCCAATGGGTGGTGTTACCATGGCATCTTCATACTACAATTTGCAAACATTTCATAACCTTGTTAACCACCAGAAAATAAATCTTGTAGTTTAAAAGCAATCTTCCCCGAAACAATTTTTAAAAAATGACTGCTAGTTAAACAAAAATGTGAAAAATGTTTTATATGCATGCCCCAATATGGGAAATGGTGATAAATACCATGTAAACGTATTAGATCTATGTGGTTCCATTCTCTCAACTTTCTAGTATTATAAAAGATAGATCATTCAATTCAAAATCCAAATTAATACCACTTTTTTAGTACCTTAACAAGTTTTGTTCTTATGCACTGAATTTCCAAAATAAACATATGTAGGGTTGTCTTTCCAATCTTTTGCTCTAAAAGACACTACAACCCAAGAACCACAATTTCAAATCCTCTTGCGATATTTTATTTGTGCATGCTAAAATAATTATTTAATACTAAATAATTCCATCTGTTAGTGTAAAACCACGATAGTGTTTCATTTTGGTTGCATTCATGATCATAATGGTTCACATTTTGTTTGGTTCAATCAAGTCCCATGATTGTAAGTAAAGTGGCCAATAGGGATGGAAAACCTTGTGGAATCTTGGGAAAAGGGAAAACATGAAAAATATGGAAATTATATTGAATCGTAAATTGAAACTTTTTCGACCTTCTTCTCTAAATATTCTTGCTAATGCTTCCTTCACATTCCCACACAAAATAATTAACAGAATTTGAGTTTGCAATAACTTCAAAGTACTTCAATATTATGGTAAATTACATCAATGGTTCAACACAAATTAAGTGTTACTAGACAATCATGTCAATCTATAATAATTGTTCAATTTGTAAAAATCAAATCCAGAATACTTGTGACACAATCCTTTTGCAACGGTTTGAAAATTTGTACAAGGGCATTGCCATGTGTCAATAGCATTTCCAACCATTCGGTATGACGTGAAACGTTATGAAACACGCTTGTTGCACTTATCTATCACATCAAATATGCCTCCCACGACGTTCAACAATTGTACAAGTTATGATCTTTTGGAAACCAAATAGATTTGATCACACAAAATCTCAAGGTCAAAATATCAAAATATGGTCTTCTTTTACCAAAAGCTTACAAAATTATTCATCATGTTAATTGTTTCAAAGTTCATAGAACTTAAAGCAAATATGTGACAAATTGTGATAACTTGTCAAATTGAATCATTGAAAGTAGATCATGGCCCTTTTAGAGCTTGTGCAAAATATTATTTTAATTGCAATTTGGCACATACTTATCAAATTTTGTGATTCCATTACTAAGAGATGGAATGTAATCTATTTGAAGGATTTTTAGGCATTAGTAGACATTATTTGTCATATCGTTCTCCACAAATTAATAACAACACTCTAATTTTTAAACTTGCTTTGAATGAGCTTTTACAATTAAGAAAATCCTTAAATAGTTCAATAACAATCATGAAGATTTGACAAGCATTAAAGTGAGATCACCTTGGCATCCAAGCCTTCATATAAGTTTTCAACATGCGTTTCAAAGTTCTCCAAAACTTTGGCATGGTTGAATCCCATTAGAGTTAAAGCCATCATTAGTCATTACCCCCGATTTTGTGTTGATTCAAAATTTAGGGTTTGATACTCCTAAAAACAACTTTAGTCATTGGGAACACATCTTGTTTCAAACATTTAGAATTAGTTTTCGCATCATGTGCTTACTTACCAATTAATTTTGGGAGATTGTTAAGTTGATTACATTTTTACTTGGGTGTTGAAAATAGTGTAAAACCCAATATAATCTATTGTTAATAATGAAAATATTTTTACAACCCTCCACAAGTCAATCAATATTCTCCATTTTGGGAACTATTGCTAGTCTAATCATTAAAAATGTAATAATGTAAGCCAGTGCAATCATCCAAACATTCATTAAAATAACAAGATCTTGGATTGTTGCATAGCACATTAAGGTGAATGCGTGTGGTGCAAAAAACACAATCAATAACTTTGTTGTTCAAAGGACAATAATGCTATTGTTTGGAAGGTGACTTTAATTCCTAAATGCCCCTATGTAGTGAAGACTATGTCCTCAAAAAAACGAGTTGCCCTTCCATAGAAAGCAATGCTTGACATCATAATTTCAAAACTCAACTCATGTTCAATGGGGATTGAAAACAATACTATTTTTTTTACTTATAACAAATTTTCACTTTAAACAAAACAAAATGTTTTATTGCAAAATAGTATGACCAACAAAGTAAGCCCCAAAAAAAGACCAAGTAAGATTAATGATTAGAGTGGCAACGAAACCCATAACGCCCTTAAATGTCCAAGAAATATCAGTAATAAAACCTATCCTATATATATGTTGGGACTTGGGATCACAATTTGTGTTTTCTCTTGCATCCAATTTTCTTCATATGTATGTGTGAGGGTTTGGGGCTTTTTGGGGGTTGGGGGCTGAAGTGCACCTTGCCAAGTACATTTGTGGTAGTCAAATATGGTGCACCAAATGGCATCTAGGTAACCTCATGATCATATTAGTAGTGGTAAATTGAACCTGCAAGCATCCACAAGGCAATTGTCATTCCCAATGACTTGTGCTATTGGTTTCATGTTTGCAATTTCTTAGCAATTGATGAAATTTGTGACATCGAAATTTATTGATATGTTTTCTTTTATTGTCAATTAGCACTTAGGGTTTGCAAATGCAACTAGTTACCAAATATTAATCAAGTCACACATTTTTCAAAATGTAAATAAGAAAGCTGAAAAGATAATTTGCAATTGAAAATCAAATTGGGATAGTCATATGAAAGCAAATATGTCATTTAGCTTATCAACCAATGAAACCCTTGGAGAAATTGACCTATACACACACACACACACACACACACACACACACACAACATTACAAATTATACATGGGACAATATGAAATAAAAGGATTGCATGATTCAAGTCTAGTGCAATAGAAGAGATTCAAGTCTAGTGCCTCTTGAATTTTGTTAAAGCGTTTGATGAATGGTATATTACAAACATTTGAAGGTGTGTTCTTGACTAGTCCATTCAAAGTTGTGATCAGATGTTTTTGTGGAAATAAAATATTCTATAATGATCTATGTATGCAAAATGCAAAAAACATGGTCAATGGTTAGAAAAATTTCAGTCATACGACACTTTTGGAAGAATATGATATATTGATGTTGCTATCATTCCCTTAAAATCTTTGCCCAAAAATAAATTTAAAGTTTTTTGTGTCTTAAACTTTCATGTGTAAACTACTCAATGACTTCCTTGCAAGACATGAAATAGGTCAATATCAAATAGGTCCTCTTGGGTGTTGTACGTGGATTGATTGTAATCAATGAGGCAAAGAATGTTGGGAAAAAAAGAATTGAAAAAAAGAATTAATTTGAGGAAGGAAAACATTGGAAATACTTGAAAAAGATGGTTATGCTATGCTTTTAAGCTTCCATTAAAAACTATGACTCTAATAGAGTTTTTTTACATGGTTCTTGAAAAAGGCATACTTAGGTCCAAGGTTGATAATTGAAATCACTCAACTATCTTGGTGCATTTGAACTTATGTTTGAAATGCATTATAATGATTTCATGTCATGCCATATTTAAAACAAGTTAATATTCACACACCTCAAGACTAAAAAGAATTACAATAGTTGAATCCTTTGATTTAAAAAAAGGCATGTTTTGCAATGCAAATTTAGTTCATGACCTAATGAAGCATTCTTTCATGAGTCAAACAATACACAATGAAAGGCAATGGTGAAGACATGAAAAATCAAAGGGGGAAAGGCATGCCAATTTGCAAAGTTACAAGGAATAAGCTCTTCATGTAAGGATAGATGAGAGTTTTATTATTAAAATCAACAAGTTCAAATGTATTAGGTGTATGATAAATGCTAATCACAATGCCAATGTTACATATGTTCATGGTTTAAAATTGCATGAGCTTAACCACTTAGTGACTTTTACTTCCTTAAGTATTCATTTCCTTAAGTAGCCTTTAAGATAATTCATCTTTTGTTCATTCTCAAAGATGCTTAAATTAGCACATAAAACCTAGTACAATAATATACTTATTATGTTTTTTTTTTCTTGATATTGTAAATATATCAAAAAACATATCAAGGAAAAGGAAAAAACAACATAATTATTATCTAAAGTTTTATATGTCAACTATTATTAATTACAATTCAAACCATTATACAAGTTAACTCAAGTATATGATGTTTTGTCATTTGAAAATTGCGAACTTTTGAAGTGTTTGGGGTGTGAATACATTCAAAAGAACGAAAAACCATGTTGTGAAAACTATAAACTTTCTTACATACATTTTTATTTTGACATTTTAAGATTATTTAATCATTCCAAGTTGTGCTAAATGACTAATTTGAATGTTGAAGTATTCAAATTACAAAGTTATTAAATTAAATTTTGAGTTTTGGTTTTAATAAAAGGCTTTTGAACTTGAATAATAGTTAATTTTGTAAAGGACTAAAGTAAGGACTTTTTCAATTAAAAAATTGATAGTAACTTATTATGCATACTCCAAACATACTAACAATTAAAAATTTATGGAATTTAAAATATTTTAAAATTTAAAATATGTTTTAAAATCTTAAATTTTCAAAAGTCCTTTACCACATGTGAATGAGGTGTATTGTATATGACATATAAAACAAAGTTGTAATTTATGATACAAGACAAAAAAAATAAAAAACTTAACATATTTTTGTATGATTCAAATTATGAAATTTTTTATAAAAAAAATTGAGAAAAACTTAGACACTTTGAAAAATTCATATTTATTCAAAAATAATTAACACAAAAAGTGATATATTGAGACAACTATGTGTATTTTTAATAACAACTTGCAAAAGATTTAATTCATATATATGAAAAATATGAAAAGGACTAAATAAATATTCACAATCCTTTTATAAAACAATTTGATTGATTCCTTTGAATGTATATGCATGCACCCTTTTGTAAGTACAATAGTTACAATAAATTTATCACTAATTATTAGCTGAAAAGTGTGAATTTTTTTTTCCAAATAATATTTTTTCAAATGTTTAACTTTCTTTTGCTTGCCCATAACATTTTCATTGACACAAAAATTATGGTGTCCATAACACATGACATTTGATGGTGTTCCACTAATTTTGGCTCCATATGTTTGTTTAGAATGCATTACATGTCCTTGCCAGTTATAATACATGATTTTTAAATCTAAAAATACCAATGCGTTTTTACATGTGTAGGTTTGAGTTAGTGTTGTCCAAGTATCACAAAATGGGTGAAAATTAGCCTTGGTTTTAGGCCAATTCTCACCATGAATATTGGTGATTTTTGTTGTAGGTGAAACCCTTCTCCTTTAAAATTGTCCAAGGTATCATTTGGCCCCAACTTGGATGCCCAAAACAAATATAGGGTTGATTTTTGGGTCTAATTTTCAACTTGGGTAACATGTGGCCCCAACCTTGATGTACCCAAGGTAATTATTTCATCATGAACATTGGTAGTTCCCATCATTGGTTAAAAACTTCTTTTTGAAAACTATCTAGGGTATCATTTAGCCCCAACCTTGATGCCCAAGGTGGTTATAAGGTTGCCCTTTGGGTCTAGTTCTAAACCTAGGTTTAAATACTTGTCCCCAACCCTAGTTATAGTCATAATTATAGGGTAGACTGTTAGGTTTGGTTCTCAACCTTTAAAAATTAAAAGTTTAATAATAGGTAGAACTTGATATTAAGTGGAGGTTTGAATTCAAAACCTCCTTGAAATTTAAAAAACCATTTTCCCCACTAGTACACACTTTCACATATAAGAACAAGAGGATCTTGCATTTTATCCTAAAAACAATCAAAACCCTTGGTTACATGGATGCAACAATAAGAAAATAAATAAATAAATAATTATTAATTCTTATCAAATATTTTCTAACCATTCTTGAAATGTTTTTAAAAGTAGTTCTTAGTGGTACCACCCAATCATATTTTCACCCCAAAATGTGGTTCATTTAATTTTTGATGTTTAAAATTTATAATTTGAACAAGTTCACAAATCTAATTTCATCTAATATTATTTGAAAGAAAATCTATTTTAATGCAAAGTGAAAAACCATGGGTACACACACATGTACTACAATACTTGTGATCAAGACCCCAAAAGAGTCTCAATTTATGATTTGAAAATTATGAAACTCTTCAAATGGTTCACAAATGTGATTCAAATTATTTAAAATTATCACATATGAAATGAATATTACAAATTCATAAAAACTAAACGATCATTTCAATGACTTTTGAAATATATTGGTGTTTCTTGGTACATATATTTTTTCTTATATATATATATATAGAGCCGACCATAATATAAATAAAAAAATTATAAAAAAATTCTTTTGCTTGGGTTATGCTCTACCATAACATCAAGAAAATTATGAAACTCAATTTTTGACATGGTGTAAAATTAAAGATACATCATCTAAGAAAGCACTATAATGTGAATAGGTAGATGAGTGATTGCACACTAAGGTGCCCATTTTTGGACATCACAAGGCAAATTTTTGCATAGTGTTCAATAAACTTTGAATTAAATGTGATTTTATATGAATGGATTAGATATTTTAATGGGACCCACCTACCCATTCTATACTCTTTCTTTGTACAAGTAATACACCTAATCATAGTCCATAAAAATCAATATGGACTTGTATTGAATATCCTATTTCGTGGAATTGTGAATTTTTTTTCTAACATGATATATGGGTTATAACAATCCTAAAATGAAAAGTTTCCCAAAAATAAAATAAAATCATATTGTGGTTCCAATTATGGAAAAATTTGGAAACTTATAAAGTCCTTGATTAATGGAAGACAATGATTTGGGACCTATTGTTTCACAAAAAGTTGTCCACAAGCAACACACAAGAACTTCTAATCATCAAATGGACAAAAAATAGTTTTCACTCAGGACTATTATTACAAGGTGATGTCATGTAAACACATGTCACAGTCTGGCTTTAAGATGAACATTAAGGTTTCCTTTTCCAATTGCCAAATTTCAAATGCAATTCTATGTTTCCTTTTTGCATTGTGTGTGTGACTTAGGGTTTAACATTTGTGCATAAACATTTTGCAAAAGAGGTTGTGTGTTGTATTTTCTGAAGTTTTTGCCCAACCATATTTTTAAGTTTTTGCATTATTGTGAGGATTTGCTGAGTGTGATTGTGATTTGTAAGGCAAGATCACATGATTTATTGAGTTCGTGCATTGAACAAAGTTGTGTGTGAACATGCCGATAAAAAATGTTGAATATTTGTTTGAAAGTGAATTATGAGGGTCAGTATGACCTACCTCTACCGTTTACATTTACTGGATTGAATCTCACGAATAGGGCATCGACTTCTTTTCTTTAAAACCAAAGTCTTAATTTTGAAATCAAAATTCTGCCATGGTATTGTATCGATTGTTCAGAGGAAGGTGATGTCCTGTTGATTAGGGTTCTTGTTGAGGAACAGCCATGGGGTGTGAAGATGGTGTTCTTTTCAACTCAGTTTAGATCACACATCATTTCCCATTTCAGACTATTTGTGTGAGATTTTTAGGGTACTTTGGACAAATGAACACATATATCTTGATAGGTGGTTGGTGGATTTATTCTGATGTTCATCCTATAGAAGTGGAACATGCATTGGTGAGTCTACATCCAACTTACTGATATGAGCAAACAGGAAGTGACAATGTTCCTTTGTTCCTTAAGCGTTGTGGATGTCTTTGTTCTTTGCAGCTTTACACATCATCTATTTCATATTCCTTGATGTTGTTGTTTTTTTCTCTACAAATTACTTCTTGGACAACTTTGTTCTTATGGCTAGGTCAGTAAACATTTGATGCATGCAGGTCTAACGGATGGGTTCTCAAAGGAATGTTGAGAAGAGAGCATAAGGTTGCATATAAGCTGAAGAGACTGATTGTTTGCAGGCCATTTCTATAAAAAAGACCAACATGGTGTACTTTCACCCATGTGTCTCTTTTGAATAAAGGCAATCATTTGTCTTTTCTCACACAGGTTTAAGCACTTAGCATGGCATCTTTCTATGGTAGTTTGTTTTTTTTTAGTTATGAGATCCACTCAACTGGAAAGCTCTTGACGAGGAGGGGTGCATGGGCTTGGTTCCATGACGTTTGGACTTGCAGTGCAAAAGTTCTTGAATATTGAATGATTTTTTCACTGAAAATTAAATTAAATCGTAACTGAAAATTTTGGAGGAGTTGGAGTAAGCCTTTGGTGTTGTTTGAAAGATCTTGATGAGTACGATTTATTGGAATTTATTTGGTAAGATTTCAATACAGAATGTGGGAAAATTTAATATCTAAGTAATTTTTGCCATTAAGAAAATTCAAATAAATTTTTAAAAACCAGGTTTTGGAAGGAAAAACCAGTTGAGAACGTGGTAAGTCTTGAAGGCTTGCCGTTCAATTCAAGCATGATTTCCTTTCATATTTGGCTGTTCAAAAAATCAATACATACATTGCAAAACAATGTTCACATGTTGAGTTTCCCTATTTTGTAATGGGTTCACACTTGGGCCAACAGAACAGGCCACACTAGTAGTGATGAAGATATAGATCCCTCTTTTACTATAGAAAGACTCAAAGGGTCATATCATATTAAGATAAGAATACTGAGAACTAGTCTTTGGGTAAAAGTATCATAACGTAGACATAAAAATTGAATGTCTCTAATTTTATTGTGTTTCATGTTTATAAATTCAAAAAAATAGCATTAAAATGAATAAAAATATAATTAAAAACCTTCCTGCACCTCTATTACTATCATACAAAGTTATAAACCCAATTTTTTCCATGCAATTGAAAGGCACCATGCCCAGCGTATTTTACCCTGTTTGTGAGGTGTTTCAAAAAATAGAATACTTGCTAGAAAAAGGAACGCTCACTCATGCAAGCATTATTGTCAAAACACATTGCATATTTTTTCTGTTTTCTTTTCCATAATACCAAAGCAAGCATGGGAAAAAAAAACCCAAAAAATCAGAGCAGGTCTTTATGCTCGGTAAGGCTTGAGGCTGCAGGTTTTACTGGAATCAGGCCCACACTCAGCTCTGCCTCATGTGGGCCATTATTCTGGTAAAATATGTGACCTAGGGCTTTACCCTACATGCAACATTATAGGGAGTGAGGGGATCCAGCAACAGCGAAATATTGAGGCTCCTAAGGGTTACAGCCGCTGTTGGAATATGGGACCATGCATTAAGAAATGCCTACAAGCACTTACAAAGATGATGGATATTTAAGGGTAGGTATCAATGGGATATTCATACTGGTATCCATCAATGGAAGAGTCCATTAGGTATACGAGGCCAGAAAACCGACGGTTGGAGGCCTGTTGGGCTTCGCATGAATGGAGAGCGGTTAACGCACATCACAAAAACAAACACTCAGCACGGAGCTCACAGCGACGCTTCCCCTTCTTCACATGTGCCCTGTTTCCTCTTCTGCCCACTTCATCTCCTGAAGGAAAGCAACAAGCTTGCTACTATTTCCTTCTTTTAAATCCTCGTTTAGCCACCTAATTTCTTATGCTGTGGAATCATATTACATTTGAAGGTGGGGTGTGCAGGGATTATAAAAATTTTAAAGCCTGTGACAGCCGGACCTGCTTGCAGGATGAGCTAAGAGTAGTCGTGATCATGACATGATCCTCGATTCGTGAGCCGTTTTTCCTCCCTGGAAAAGGATGCTGCATTGTGTTGTTAAGGACTTCAGCCTCCTTTAAGCAAGTGAATTCATACAGATCTCGCAGTAGACCGCTCGAGCGATTCCAATCAGGGAGTAAAAATGTTCCACGTACAAGAAAACAAGGACGTCACTGCAGGACTGTGGCAGGCGCGGAGACTTGTAACAAGGACATGAGATGATCGTATAATTCGGCGAGAACTCTACTTGGTTAATGTTAAGCCATGTGGGTTATCACAATCCTCTTTCCTTCCACTATTCATTTTGCATCAGGGGCCTCAGGAATTTAGCATTGGATGCTGATTCAGCGTCATACAATACATATAGCAATGTCTGATCCATGCAGTGTTTTGCTCATGAATACTGGTGGGGTGTATATGTTGATTGGATGCTCCGCGGCTACAGGCATCTGTCTGATGAAATAGGTCAATTGACACAACTGGCGGGAATCAGGAGAATCCATCATGCCGTTGAATGCAGCCATCCCTTCAGCAATAGGTATGTCAAGGGTAGTCCCGTTGATGTGTCGACCATGTTTTCCCTGACCAATGTTGCTACAAAGCATGTGTTGTGTAGAACAACAGTTTTTAGATGCGGGTACTAGAGTTCGAAAGTGGCCTTTGATAGTTAGTTGAGTTGTAATTTTTGAGGAAGTGTTAGTACATGATTTTCTCATAAAGTGCTGCATTGTGGTCCTTGTACAATACAGTTACACCGGTCCATACCGTGCCACCATGGAGTCTGGCAGGGTTTGCAATCTCACCTCAGGAGATTGAAGAAATAGGCACAAATCCTGAGAATATAAAAGACCATGGTGGATTACGAGGCATTGCGATCTGTTTACGAGTTGATCCAACGCAGGGCATTCAGGGGAGTCTTGAAGACGTCAGATTGCGAGTTGATTCGTTCGGCGCAAATAGATATCCAGTCAAGAAACCTAAGCTTTTTATTGTAAGACATAATCCCCAATGAATTTGGAAGATTTTTCAATGTCAATTTGCTCTAGAGCAGCTTCTTGGTAGATCTCCTCGATCATGCATGCATGATCTTCAGTAGAACTTCATAAAGCAAGCGCCATGGCTCGACCAAAATTATCACCGATTCTTTCTGAAACTTCGATTTGCCTGTAAAGATTTTCATAAATTGTGTACTTTTTTGGCTTGACATGGGATTGGTAACGGTGGTGACTGGTCCCATACAGGAATATTTGTGGGAGGCTTGTCAGGATGAAACTCTGCTGATCTTGGTCGTCTGTGCCATTGTGTCTTTGATTGTTGGCTTAACGACTGAGGTATTCTTAAAGCTATATCTTCTCACCCTAAATTTGGCAAACCTGAATTTAGTTCAAAAAGAGATGGATTTGGGATCGTGGATGTCAACAACAACCATCAGAATGTCCACGACTAGTGCAAGCTTTAGATAGCATGTCCAGATGAGCAAGTGGCCAACACATCAACGCACGACCTGTAATTTTGGCACTCTTGAGGCTTGAATTTTCCTTCGAGAGCATGAGTTGGGCAACATGCTGGCCTAAATTCTTATTGTGTGTTGGTGACGTGCACGGTTTGTGTAGAGTTTGTCAACAGGCTGGTATGATGGAGGAGGCATTACCTTTGCAGTCGTTTTGGTGGTGATGGTTGCTTGTTAGTGTCTATCCACATTCTCTCCAACTCCTTCGAGATTGAAGCACAACGTTGAGAATTTCTATGAATCCTCATAGGAAGGCCCCGGTGACATGATCTAAAATCTGGAAACAACCAATATCTCGACCATTTAAATATGAATTTGGATCTTCTTTTCAATGACACTTTGAAAGATCATATTAATATTCATGGGACTAATGTGCAGCGTGTGGGACCTTTATAACAGCAGTCAGTGATTACCAGCAAGACCAACAGTTCCAACGGCTCAATGATCAGAAAAGGAATATCATGATCAATGTAAGACAATTGTCCATAGGTCGCAGTGTCCAAAGGCACCAACCTTCTGGATCTCAATGCATCTTCTCACACATTTGTTAATTCGGAAGAGCAGCATACAGGACTTGGCTCATTTTCAATTTTGCATTTTACCCTGATTAGAACATGGTCCACTTTTTAAGTTTGCTAGTCTCAACGCCAAAATAATACATTCCAAACGAAAGAAGTAGTTCTGAAGCTCTTTGCATGCAACAGGTCACGAGAAACGGAAGGAGACTCAAAGTGTCCATCTTTGATATCGTGGTGGGAGATATCGTGCAACTCAATATCGGTGATCAGGTATAATCTATGCATTATACTGTACAACATAAGGGTTTGTGTATGAGCAAATTGGCTTTAACCGAGGCAATTGTGAAACATATGTGTGATCAATTCGAGTGGGACGACAGAGGAAATCTACGATCCACAGGTCCGAAAAACTTAAACATCATGGCATAAGCGAAAATAGGTCCAATCTCAATCATGCTGTGGTGTTGTTGTCTGTTCAACTAAATTTGTGATTCATGAAATCATGCACGTTCTCCATGAATCTATTTCTCTATTTTCAGTCAAAATTGATTTGCACAAGACAGCTACACAACATGTGCTCTCTCCTTTATAGAATCGATCGTTCTTCTCCAGCTTCTTGTTCTTTAGTGTCCTGTTTCGGTTCCCATATACTTGTGGTTTTGTTTGTGCAGATCCCAGCAGATGGATTGCTTGTAGTAGGGCATTCGATGCTTGTGGACGAGTCCAGCATGACTGGAGAAAGTGAACCTGTGTGTTCCAGTCTTCCTTCTCTGAATTTTACTTTCCCTATTTTATTACCTTCAGTATAAACACGTATTTGGAAAGGTTTCAAGCGAAATGAGACATTGGAAGCACGTATTACTTTGAATTGTAGATAATGTTACCAGATAAAGAAAAGGATTCATGAGACGTATGTAATACCAAGAACGACTCTTGAGATCTTACGTCACACCGTAATTGGAGGCAGTCGTACTTGGGCTAGATGATCGTTTGCGGACAAAATTTGACTTTTTCTCAATGGTTGTTTCTCCAAATGAAGATGAAGACACCAAGAAAGCTTCAGTTCGAGTTGTCAAAGTTCTAGGCCTCAAATTTACACTAAGGGAAGATGTTTTATGTGGCCTCCTTGATGTGCAGATGGAAAAGGACGAAATAGAGCATCCGTTTTTACTCTCCGGGTGCAAAGTGATGGATGGATACGGTGACATGATGGTAATTAGTTTCGGTCTGCTCGAACATGTCCTCTGTCAGCTATCTATAACTATGTGAGGAGAATGTCTCAGACTCTCAGCATAAGTCCATACCAATGTATCAATTGAGAGGAGGCAGATCTACCGAGTTTTTATAATTTTCTAAGCCATGCAAGTAGGAGTAGGAATGACGAGAATTTTTTAAGGGTGGAGCAGGATGGAGAACGAAATGATTCCTTCCTTGTTTTCCCGAGCTCGTGAAAATAGAGTAGTTCTAAGCAAAATGGAATGGAGGAATGGAAATGCTTGATGTGATTTAGAATAACGAACAACTGCAGGTAACGGCAGTAGGCATGAGCACCGAGTGGGGAAGATTGATGGCAAATATCAGTGAGGAAAATGACGAGGAGACACCGTTGCAAGAGCGCCTCAATTCCCTGGCGACAACAATTGGCAAAATCGGCCTTGCTGTTGCTGTCCTTGTCTTCTGTATTCTTGTCATCAGGTGCATGGTCTGTTTTTAGCAATTGGAAATTTTGATTGCCCAACATTCTCTTTTGTCCTTTGGTTTCCTCCTGTCTCCTGTGATCATAGTCGTAAGAATCCTACGCATGAAAACTGCTTTTTCACTGCTCACAAAGCACAATACGGCCGGAATCTTGCCAAACTTTTGTGATTGAAATTTGAAGTCACTACCACGGGGCCCGGTCTAAGTTCTTGAAAATCCTTCCAATATTCTCAATTGATCTTTTGAACATTTGACAGGAATACTCCTCTCTCCACGACTGAATTTGATACTTATATTGTGACAGATGGAATTTATGTACAACTTTTTGGTTCAAGTTAGGACCACAGGCATTGTGTTTATTCTTTGTCTTTGGGTACAAATGTGGTTGTAGATTTCTCGCACAAGTTGATTTTAAACACTTTACTGGAGCTAATGGGAAGACTCTCGTTGACTATTTTGCTATTGCTGTGAGACCATTTTCATCCTCTTCCCACATACAAATACATGATATTCACACCAAGTATCTGGATTCTCTACATATCTCCTTTAGACCATAAGTGCACTTTCTTTACATCCGTTTCTTCGTTAATATATCAACAAAGGCCAGTGTAAAACTTTTTGGTTCAAGATAGGACTTCAGCATTACGCTCACTCTTTGTCTTTGGGTAAAATTGTTGTTTAATCTCTGGAAGCCACTCATTTAGTTGATATGAATAGCGGAGTACTGATTGCAGGTTACCATCGTGGTGGTAGCCGTTCCAGAGGGTTTGCCACTTGCTGTTACCTTAACGTAAGCTTTCTAAGCTTCTTGAAACAACTTATAACGGTGCAGACTTTCGGTAGCAATTGGCATTGAAGGAACTGCACCACGTGGCTTTGCACAGGTTGGCGTACTCAATGGCAAAGATGATGGATGATCGTGCACTGGTAAGCTACAACGTCTTGAAAATTGCAAAGTGCAAGAATCACCATGTAGTAGTTTTCTTGAAATTGTAATATTTGTGAACGAAGTGCTCTGAGTGTCGTAAATTGATGCAGGTTAGACACTTATCAGCATGCGAAACAATGGGCTCCGCTACAACAATTTGTAGTGATAAAACAGGCACCCTCACCATGAACATGGTGCGCCTCCACCTTCCTTGGATTGTATATGAATCATGTAACCATAAAGTTGTCCTAAAACTCTGCATGCCATAAACCCTAAACCTCGCTTGCTGTTGCATGCCTCAGTGAATCATTTCTTTACCAACCGTAAAGAAATTCTATTCTGCTTTTTCTTTCCCTTATTCGTTGTTTCATCATGTACTTCCAGATGACAGTCGTGAACAATTGGTCTTGTGGAAGGTTAAGGAAGACACTTGATTTTGATGAGGATTTCACAGCACCTGTCATTCAAGTATGAATCTCACAATCTACGTCCTCTTCTAGCATCATGCATCCACTGAATTGTACGCTACTTTTTTTTGTTCCTACCTTTAATCAGCGTTGCAAGTTCGTGCACTACATTAACGACTAAATTTTGTGTCTGCTTGCAGATACTCTATCAAAGTATCTGCCTCAATAGTAATGGGAATGTTCACTTCCCTAAGGTACATCAAAGTCCTGTGGGCCCACGGCGTGAAGTGACTCATGAGTAGTAACCTGCAGGTGTATATTGTCATATTTTAAATGTTTACCGTACAAGTCTAGTCTTGGCGCGTTGTACTTCAAACTCAAACAGATCATCTCGTCCATGTTGAACTACATGAATACAAAATTGTCTCAATTAATATGGTTTCAAAATTTCAGTGGATATGCTCGAAGTCCTGAAGAACTCTTTCCTTTTCTTCCTGAGACTTCAAATATTCCAAGCTTCGTATATTGAAATTTATCACCTGGGTATTCTAGCTTATGTCTAATCGGTTTAGAATTCATGCCCATATCAATTACACATCTCTCTCTGGTAAAATTTATTGTGGGGATGGTTTACATATTGTAGCATGGCGCCCCAGAGGTTACAGGGAGCCCAACAGAACAGGCTGTCCTTGGTTGGGGTGTCAAGGTACTCTGATTGCAACCTGCTTGCACGCTCAGAGCTTATGAATTGCCCTTGATTGCTACTGATTTTCATTGTCGAGCTTTTTATGTGATCCTATTCTTTGACTGAAATTTTTTGTTCACAAATGTAATTGCGTTGATGATACGTTGTATACTGATTGATATCTTTCGTGCTAGTGTTTATGTGCAGCTGGGTGCGAAGTTCGATGAAGTCAGAAAAGCTGTAACCATCATTGGCGTGGAGACGTTCAATTCAACTAAGAAAAGAATGGCCATTTGTTTCAGAGTTCGTTTTCTGGATTGTACCACCACATTTCAAGGATTACAAGTGTTTTGTAATTTGCTGTATTAGTAAAGCACTCCTAGGAATTGTCTAGTGTATTTCGAAGGCACCTTATATATAGGAATATCCCTCGTGTATCCCTCCTAGAAAAGAGAAGCTAAATGTGAAACCAAATTCCTTCAGTCCTACTCCTTCTAGGAATAAGATCCCTCCCAATCTTAAGGAATAGGTGCAAGATCCTTCCTCTTTTTTAGGAGGGATATTGACATGTGCCTTCCAAATACATGATATCTCCCCCCATCTTAAGGAGTAGGCGTAAGAATAATCGTCACCCATAGAACTTATGTCTTCATAACCATAAAGAATGGGTAATTTTAAATTTCCTTTTTATTTGGAGGTCCCTTGTCAAGTAGAATATTTGCCAGGCATAGATATTCCAAAGTGTCCAAGAATTATTACTATGTGTAAGTTTGTGCTCTCATTTTTTCATTGCAAGGTTTTCTTTCCAATCTGTTCATATGAATGAAAGAATTGCCCACTCTTTATTACCAGATAATACCAGCCCTCTTCGATCTTCCATGCTTTTAGGTCCCAGCACTCAGGCTCCAACCCTCACGATGGGACCTCAAAACATGGAAGAACCTCTAGGGCTGCCATTATCCTTTACGAAAAACACTAGGAGAAATTTCCTAATTATTTAGAGGTGGGACCTTACTGTCAACTGCTCCTCAAGTACTTAAGTTTGAGAGGGATCTTACACCTGCTTAGCCTGTCCATAATATCCTTCTCACCCTGAAGGAGTACACGCCTAAGTACCCTCTCCATCCTAACCCTCAGAAGACACAATGGTAGGTCTCACGATACCTCCCAGGTTTCCCAGTGCTTTTTTCAATCATCTTATCTTTCAGATTTTTCCCTACAGGGAATGACAAAATTTGTTCTTGTGATCAATGTAAGGAAGCAAGTACAAACTTAGGGCTGGACCATTCAAACTGATAACTATTTCGACTTCAATCTCAAACTTAATCAACTGGAATTAAGGTTGGGTAGGAACGTATGACGTCAACAAATTTTGTAGCATTAGGTGACTAGTTTGGCTGCCCTTCACACTCTTGTAGTGATTAAAATAGGATTTTGGGGGAAGTGATGCACAGACTCCAGATGGCAAAACAGTTGTGCATTGGAAAGGTGCAGCGGAAATAATTTTGAATGCTTGCACTCGAATACTTCAACCTGATGGCTCCTTCTCTGATCTCACCCCAGAAAGGGTACATAATCACTCTTCCCAACTACACAGCATGGCAAGCTAAATACGTTGCCGGGCAGACATGGAGCCAGGGTGAAGTCTATGGTGTTTTTATGAATACATAAGACTACATAATTAAGGTCTAGGGTGGCAGATTATGTCAATTTCTTGACCACATTATACGACATAATCTTCCCATTATGATCATATGCTCATAACAGTAACCAAAATCTGTGTTGAACATGAATTTTTATTGAAATTGTTCAATCTGCCACCCGACCACTTAATGTCATGGAATGGTCGAGCACACTTGCCCATTATGCTGGCTGTGTTCCAGCAACCAAGCCTCTCTGAATGTTAGTGCTCACGAGGCAATGCACCCAACATAATTGGCAGGGACTTGACCATTCTGTAGTCACAACAAAAACAATTCCTATGTACAGTAGTCTGCATTTATAACCAATATCTTGCCTCACAGATGATAACCAAGAGGAATCTGCGTGCACAACTTTAGAGAGACTTTTAATAAGGACTTTCAAGTTGATGATTGCCATAATGGCTCATCGCCTCAATGATAAAATTCAACTTAAAATTTGAGGTCATGATTATTTTCTCAATGACCAGTAACACGAGGAGGTTGTTCTAGTACTCATAGAGGAGGAATGGTGAGGCCTGCACAGGTTGAGGAACTTCAATTGATAATATCCAGCTTTGCTAATGCTGCACTACGAACACTATGCTTTGCATATCGAGAACTTTCTTCAAGCGAGGCTGCAGATATGTCTCCTGAATATATTAAAGCTGCAGGAATGCCTGATAAAGATCTTATTTGTGTGGCCATAGTAGGAATCAAAGATCCTTGTCGGCCTGGCGTGCCTGAGGCTGTTGCAAGGTGTCAACAAGCAGGCATTAAAGTATATACACACTCACTGACAATTTCTGTATGCTAAGTTAGGACTACATTGTGCAAGTGAAGAGCTACTACATATATTAGAGACGTCTTATATACCCGTCCAAGCCTAAATGAAAGGAAATCAGCACCATGTAGATGGTAATGTCAACATGTGTATGCGTGCTCAAAGTTTGTGTGGTCCAAAGTTATCCCTGTGCAGGTGCGGATGGTGACCGGAGACAACATACAAACTGCAAAAGCTATTGCAGCGGAATGTGGCATACTGACTGAAGGTGGAAGTGCTATCGAAGGGAAAGAATTTCGGGCTATGACTGTAGTGCAACAATACAAAGTCATCCCCTCGATTGATGTATAACTTCACCTCTACATTCCTCTTTTGAGCGTCACACTCTCTTGCCCATGTGTATTGCGCACGATAGTGCAAATCGAGTAGACAAATACAGGCCTTTTGTAATGTTGATGCTGATGTTAAAAGAGTTGTGAGGCGCCTATCATCTGCTAATTATCAAAGGATACAGTACAATGGAGTGTCCATGAAAGTTCTCTTAAAGTTGTGGTATAGGTGATGGCACGCTCTTCTCCAATGGATAAGCACACACTCGTGAAGCGACTGTTGGAGATGGGTGAGATTGTGGGTGTAACAGGTGATGGAACCAATGATGCCCCAGCTCTCCATGAAGTACGTGTACGTGCCCCATGGAAAAGACATATTGCTCTAGAGACCCTTTCAATTTCTAATGTGCTCAAATTGTTTGACATGCATGAGTGTACATGTGTCAAATATAGGCTTCAATTGGACTGGCAATGGGAATTGCGGGCACTGAGGTGGCAAAGGAAAGCTCAGATATTATAATATTGGATGACAACTTTTCCTCTATTGTCAAGGTACGTAGGATATGGGACGCCAGAGTTTAGGAAACAATTTTTTTTTTCTTATATTTTGTGCAGGATTGTCCACCCCAGCTTGAACGCAGTCAGATTGTATTCGACATTTAGAGCTTTGAGAAACCTCCATTCGTAGAAGCTATATCAAACTTTTGCAACATTGAATTACCCTGCATCATACCAAATGTAGTTATCACTTGGTCTGTTGCAGGTCGTAAGGTGGGGAAGAGCTGTGTACTGTAACATCCAAAAATTTATACAATTTCAAACAACAGTGAATGCAGTGGCACTTAGTCTCAACTTCATTACTGCTGTTTCCAGCGGTTATGCTCCTCTAACAGCTGTTCAGGTCTGTTCAATCCATTCTCACCGACAAAATTGTCTAGGCATTAGGCACTATAAGTTTCTTATGCATCTGCTTTACACTTAGTCGGGTTCCAGTGCAATGGTTGCTTGCCTTGACACAATTGTCGCCTCCATTGTTCGATTACTCACTATCTGGGAAGGCTTGATTGGATGTCTGATGATACAGTTGCTCTGGGTTAATCTAATAATGGATACAATGGGCGCTCTTGCATTGGCCACAGAACCACCCACAGAATCTCTCATGCAAAGACCACCCATAGGAGGGAAGTAAGGTCCCTAAATCTCAAAACTAATTATCGACAAGACAGTCCTGTAGTTCCATATAATGATCAAGAGTTGTGTTCGTCCAAACGATTTGACATCTTGGGTAGGGTGAATTAAGGCGATTAATTGCTAGGTGGTGACAATGTAACTTGAAGAATCCTGAAACGCTGCTGGTTAAAGGAACTATTTCTTGATTGAGTTTGGGTATCGTGTCATGGCGGGTCGCCTATAGGGAGCCATTGATTACAAACATTATGTGGCGCAACATTGTTGGTCAGGTGCGTTTTTGGTTTATGCATGTGCTCAACTATAGCTTGAGGTTCTTGTCGTAATGCCCAATATTGATGGCGAATGCCAGGCCCTTCCCTTCTTTATAAGTTAATCAGAGAAGATTGAATAAGTCGATGTGAACATCCATCATAAGCAAGAAGCCTGGCTCAAATAATTCATTATTCTTGCTTGCTTTCAAGTTCCCACTATTCTCCATGTAGAAGACCCCACAATATGCAGTCAATTTTTCAATATATATCCTTCCATTGCATTTATGTAGGCTATCCAGCTCAAGAAATATGTTATTAGCTATGAGGGAAACCTTTCTTGTTGGCGAAGGCCTGTGTCAAACCTTGTTCTCTGACCAGAAACCACCAATTCCCTGACATTCCCCGCACACTTCCCTTTTTTGCAAGTGTAAGTCACAAGGGGAAATTTTTCTAAGAAAATTATTTACATTCTCTAATTGGACACAGAAGAATGCCCCCTGTTGCAAAATGAGAAGAATGATTAATGTTGCCTGCAGGCTTGTTACCAATTGGCTCTGTTGCTTGTGCTGCATTTCAAAGGCTTTCTTATCCTTGGCCTTCATGATACAACGGTACGTTTCTGTGTACGTCTATACACATGGCATGTAGAGATCCAAACATGTAATTCATGGAAAATTTCGGTTAGTGAAATGACCTGGTATTTAAGATGGGAAATATTTTATGTGATTCCAAAGGTTTTTGTACTGAGAAAAGGGGCATGATCATGTCATAGTTGACAGCAGATGGAGTGACAACCAATCGCGATTTGACGCTCGGTACTGTTATTTTCAATGTTTTTGTCTTCTGCCAGGTCCTTTTCACCACTTGACATAATCTTTGATATTGAGCTTGTGCATGCTTGAAATATCATATTCAGATGTGCTCCTAACTAACTCTGGAGTTGTGTAAAAATTTTATTTGAGGATTATTCCAACCGCAAAGACTTATCCCAGCCATTGGCACATGACATTAGAGCAGGTCTTCAATGAAATAAATTCAAGGAAGCCTGATGATCTGAATGTCTTCACGGGCTTGCTCGACAATTCTCTCTTTCTTGCTGTCATTACCTTCACTGTTGTTGTACAGGTTAGAAGTCTTACCTCCCTAGCACAGCATTGCCCAGAGATATACAAATCCTGATTCTCCAATACAAGAAGAATTTTTTTGTCCCTGTCCCAGTAACTAACTGACAAGCTATAGTATAGATTGGAATTCTACATGTTATGTGTGAGACGTTTGCAGTCTATATTGAAAAGAACCACCCAGCAAAAGTGCACACACTTTCCACACAGCAATAAATAGGAATTCCCAATCGATAGGTATTAATTTACCTTTATATAGCACCTACTATTCCCTTCACTGGGCTTATCCTTCGGTTGTCAAAGAGGGCCACCACAAGTTGAGGTTTTAGTAGACAAGAACTAATAGCTAGGGTATTTTTAGGAAGGGCTAGTAGTCCAGGCCAAAAATAGTGACGGCCAATTTGAGGAATACAATTTCCATGCAACCAATGAGAAGTCACGCCACAGAGTGAAGGGGCCTCCCTCACAATTCACACTGGTGCCATTAACCTAGGCCAAAATAGGTGATCAACACAATTGGGAATATAAATTTTGTGCAGCCAATTAGTAATTGCAGCATGCACCCAATAGACCTAGGTTTTTTTATTGCCCCAAGCTAATGGATGCACATGTGTAGATTTTGGGTGCACCATCCCATTGATGGGTTGTTTTGAAGTCTACTCATCTACTTGTTGGGTTTAGAACTTCTCAAAATATGGGGTAATTGATTTAATCATGCCTTTACATCATTTTATTTTTTGGGGTTGTCACTTGACTTTTTGTAGCACAAGGTTTCATATCACTATGAAATATAAAAAACAATTCATATGACTAGTTTTTTAAATGAAATTTGTTTGATAAACATACAAATAATTAGCTTCAATTCTTCTAAATCTTATTAAAATGATATTTTTAAATTTTTGATTTGAAAGATTATGTTAAAATTGATTAAAATAAAACACGTCAATTTTAAAATAAATTAAAATTTTAATATAAAATTATTTTTTGAGATATAATTTGTAAAATTAATTCGATGTTATATTCAAAACTTCAATAAGGCTTTGATTGAGAAAATTAAAAATTATTTGGGAAAGAAGTGATTTTGGAGGTTTTTAGTCGCCAAAAGCAAGGGAAAAAAAAGAGGAAAATCGGCCACATTCATATATTTGGTTCTCATTGTGTAGCAAAAGATATAGAAAGATGATAAAAGATTTTTATTTGATTTCCCAGGGATGATCGTCACTTTTTCTACATCTTCCTATATTCGATAGCCACTTTGGCTACAGACAAAAATTCATTAATAATACACTGATTGGTTCTAGATGAACCAAGATAATATTTTGAAGAAATGTAGTGACTGTACGCCATGGCTTGCAGGCACTCATCGTGGAATTCGCAGGGGACTTTGCTTCCACAGTCGGGTTAGATTGGAAGATGTGGCTTGTATCCATTTTCCTGGGCTTCTTCAGGTTCGCCTACTACCCAACATACTACTTGTAGATTTACACCATGGTGATTGCAAAGTCATGGAAATTTACTGATTGTTGACCACAGGCATTCGTGGTATATGTAACTTGGGTGCAGCATGCCATTAGCAATGATGATCAAGCTCATTCCAGTGCCGGATGCTCCCTTCATCACGTATTTGAAACCTGTTGTAATGTACTTTATGAGAGGGTGGAAATCGAAATCCGACGTAGTGTATGGCAACACAGGTAACTGTTATGTGTTGAAGCGGACCTGAATAAGCTTTCATCTTTCCTCCTGGTTTCTCCTCCGTTCACGGTTGTAGATTTTCCAAGTATCAGTCCAAGTAACTTAAACATGCATGTTTGTTCCATCAACTTCTTCACGCGCTAATGGAATTGTCTGCTGGTCAATCTAGTGAGCTACTTGTTTGCGATGTTTTAACAATAGGTAATCATACCCAATCCGGAATTACATTTGTTTATGTTGCTTTTAGAGCCGCCGGCCCAACAGACTGATCACAATTTAAACATGATTCTCATATATAGTATTTGACACTCAGCATCATGATAACTTAATGGAATGCATAATAACTTACTTCTGTTCTATCTGTCTTTTAAACATTGCAGTTGGTAATTTATGAGACAATGATATTGCATGCAGACGGTACCATCATCGCTGTGGTGATTGGCGAAAAGGGCGATGAACACATACAGCTACGTCGAGGCTCCAAGTACTTGGAAGCCACGATTGGGGGTCAAACGACGCGTGTTACCATGCCGGCTTGTGTGCCTAGAATGCTCCCATCTCCGAACGAAACATTTTCCCGAAGGCTCATGTACGCATTCTTTCCCGAGGTTCTCTCAACACCATCGGCTTTTGGTTCGTCGGGCCTACCGCTCGCTACTTTAGCTTGGTCCAAATGATCGATCAATCAATAACTTGGATTTCACAAGAATTTTCACAAGAAATACAAAGTTGAATCTTTCATTTGGAGCAACACAAATCCTGCATAGGTAATTGTAATTTGTAGGCAAAAAAATCAATGAATAAGCATTCATGTGAGTTTTTTCCTCCTCGGTTGCCCTCCTCTAGGACAAAGCATTGTTATATGGCTGCTGCAATACTGGTATACAGTTAAATTGTGGCCAAGAATTCTTATCATGATACCTATTTTGCACAAATTCAGATCATTTTATTTGGCAGAATTAGACTGGGCCAGAACTTCTATTTGCAAAATTGGTCACGTGATTTGAGGTCCTTGCTATGTTGCGCAATTCTGCTGGCAGAAACAGTTGCAAAGTTCAGTTCATCTTATATTTAACAGAATTAAACTAAGCCCTGGTGACAAGCTTAATGATAGAATTGGACTGAGCCAATTCTAGTACAGAATGGGTCACATCTGGCCTCCTCCCCCTCCCTCCCTCCCTCCCTCCCTCCCGCCTCCTCTCCCCAAGGTTCGGACTTTGAACTACCCTACTACCTCCGTAGATTCCACATAATTATATTATTTTCGGAAATCTTTTTAACAATGATGAAATATGTCTTCCAATCAAACCATAGGACATGTATATATTATTAAAGGCATTGCAAAATGATCAAGATTACTTATTTGGGGACATTGACCCTTACATCTTAGGACTTGATATATGTATATTTTAGAATTAAGGAATTAAGGACCTAGAGGACTAACAGATTTAGCCAAAACACCACAAATGAAGGATGAAAGCACATTAAGAATGGTCCACTTCTGTTCAAAAAAGGCGATGTACAATAAATATCACAATATGCAGGAAATTAAAATTTTGATGACATTATTTGGCAATCTTAATCACAAACAAAAAGTTTTAGAATGTGCATAACAACATTTTGAAACCCAAAATTCATTTTGATCCAATTGTTAGATGAAAAAATTGAATAAAATCAATGTTATATTTATTTATTTATTTATAAAATTTTCAACAGACATAGGGCCTCATGTTTGTGATTCATAAAACATAATTGAACAAAATAAATTGAAAAAATAATGCAATATCCACTTATAAAATTTCCTCCTTTTTCATGTGGTAATGGTTTTTAAAAAAAAAAAGATTACTATGTTTTTGTTATTCAACAAATGAAAAAAAAAAAAAAATCAACCAAAATTTTTAACCTCCTAAACAATCCAAAATTCATTTGATGTATATCAACGTTATTCATTACAACAAAATTCACCCAAAAAATCCACCCACAACCCTAGTTTTGAAGTATATATATATTTTGTCAAACTTTGTGACAATGTTATTCTATCGAAAATATATTTCATATGTTCAAATTTTTAATGTTTTTTTTAATGATTGACTAGCTTAAGTTTAAAATTAATCAAATATATTTTTAAAAAATAAAAATAATCCAAGATGTGGTGTCCATACATTATTAAAAAATTTAATTGCAAAAAAATAAAATTTGTGACAACAATTTTGGTTCATCCGTAATGTGCTTTCACCTGGAAGTCCAAAAGCAAATTTATATAAATAATTGTTGTTCATTATACTAGTTTTTAAAAAATAGTTCAATTAAATAATAATGAGCATGATATTGTGCATTATAAGTCCAAGGGTTAAATACTTATTTTCTAATTGATTTCAATATTTTAAAAAATTTATAACTTAATTCAATGGTTGAAGACCATTGAACAATGATTAAAAATCACTTACATTCAACTTGAATCCCAATCATGCATAACATTTTCAAAGATCCATCTTACATTACCTCAAGACTCATACATATTAATCCAAGTAAAACACATTAGTGTCTTCAAAAATTGAAAATGCAAACATTGTTTTGCAACATTTAAATTTTGTGGGGAAGTGAGATTTCACAAATACTATTATTCTTGTGAATTTTGAAAAGATTGGATTAGTTTCAAATTTGAATTATCCATTTTTTTAAAATAATAATTTGAGGTCCATGTTGTTATCCATTACTAGTGACGATTTCTTTCTTATTATGTTCCCATATGATTGTTAATAATTCATCATTATTTAATCAATGCCAATTTTGATTTCAATTAATATAAATATCATGGACATGAAAAAACACATGTTAATTTGCCTTTTCATATCCATGTTGGTGTGTAAGGAAAAGGGTGAATACTTATAAAGATAACAAATAGTTATTAACAAAGGAATGAAGTAGGTACAAGGATGATTCCTTCCGTTATTGGTCTTTCGATGCTAGTTCACCTTCTTTGACTCAACCCTTACGCAAGTTTTTGGGAAACTATTGGGCCTAGGCTTTGTAGGTTGCTTGCAAGCCCCCTTAATGTGTCGATAAGTTTATCTCCCCGCTCACATGATAGGATTGGCCTCATTTCCATAGAACTAATTGCACCAACAATTTATTTTGGAAATTGGGCACTTATTACACATATTATCCATGCCAAATTCCTATCAAATCATCATCTATTCAATTGGAGGTGATAGGTGCCAGTAATTCCGACCCATTCCCCTTCCAAGCCCATTTGAAGTTGGTGGGAAAGCTCCTTCCCCTAGATGTAGTGACATGTGGTCCCCCTTTCATCTAATTTATTGAAAGGGGATTAGATTGGTTTCAAAAAAGCATTTTAAATAGATTATACAACCATTCTTTCTCTAGCATCATTTCTAACATGCCTTTTGATTTGCAATGTGCATGTTTGAGGTCTCGTGCTTGGTTATTTGCTCACCTACTCATTCCACCTTTCTGTCTAACCTCTGACATTTTCTTATTTGCATTATGCACCAAGTTGGGCCTCCCCATCCTTTAACTTTTGAGGTGACTCATTGCATTTATGACCAACCTTGAGATCCTACAAGGATTCACCTTCTTTGTTGTTCCCATGGATCTCATGGAGAGGAACGAACTAGATCCCACGATTTGATTTTAAGATATTTTTGCTTCCATTTGTTAAAAATGCAAGGTCAACAAACCCATGTCCTTCTACCACCTTCCATTCAATTTTTTTGACAATGGGTTGACATTGTGTTATCAATTGATGGCATTCACACCTTGCCTGACATGGTCATTAATCATCACCAATCTCATCTGAGTAGATTTGGTTTTTTTGAGCTACTTCATGTCATGGAGTGGCCGCAACAATGGCACCTTAAGCAAAAAAGGACTTTACCATGATTAGCCCTCAACAAACACATTTCTTCTCCTTGCTATAGACATTTTGGAGTGCTTACACTAACAAGTAGATGATTTTTTTCACCAATGTGCTAACATGGCATGATCAATAGAAGGCATCAATGACTTTCCTATAGCGGTGCTACATGTTTTTATAGGTAGAGAGTGTTGATAGCCTTATAAAAAACACAAGCTACTCCTATTTTGATGTGGGTCATCATTGCAAATGATATTTTAAGCTAACTATTTTTTGAGGTTTCTTCTCTATCCTTGTTTAGAACATAATTTGTTCATTTGCCCCTTTGGGTTTTTGCACTTGTGACTCAAACTTGGGTCCTTTTTCTTTGTTCTTCCTTTCCCATTGTGTTGGGTGTTTTGTTTAATAAAGTTTGCCAAGGTTTCATCATTTTAATGGTTGTATATATTTCACCTTGCAAATGTTAAATTTGAACTCGGACACCGTGCTTTAGTCTTAAAATGATATAATTAACATAATTATCATAATACACAAATGATTTTGGCATAAATTTAATTTAATTTTTTTTCCAATGTTTTGAAAAAATATTTATTATTTGTACCAAAATTTTAATAATTAATTATAAAATTAATTTTTGAAATATTTGATTGTTAGGTTTGACTTTCAAACCTACCAATCCTTGAATTTAGGAATGTGACAATCTAAACATATTTAGACCATCCCACAAAGACAACAAAGTCATGTTTATTATTTTTCATTTACATTATCTGACAAAAATCTCAGAATTAAAAAACCAACTGCCAAAGTTAAGATTTGAGATTTAATTAATTATTCAACAGTTTGTCGCTGAATATGTTTGGGTACTGCAATAAAAGCAACCAAAAATTTTGGTAAAAGCCAGCACCCATGTTGGTACTTCACATTTTTGAGCGAGGCCTTTTAGTGGCCATATTAAGCCCAAAAAATGTTTAACTAAGTGACCCAGATTTAGTGTAAGCATGGGATATTTGTAATATTTTTGAAATAATTTAAATGAATTTTGGGATTTTTATTATGGTACCCACGTAGGTACGAGTTCACCCAAGACTGAAAGCTTGTGGATTGAAGCATGAAAGGACTACAAATGAGGGTAAAAAGTAAAAACCCTAAGATGCTCAACCGAGAAAAAAAAAAAGCCCTCCAAGTTTTAGGGTTAGTGTTTTGGATGGAGATTTCTGATGATCTTCAGGAAACTCCAATTTTCTAGGCCGGGCTGTTTACTTTCTCAGCTGCAGGAGAAGAGAATTCAGCGTCGCCCGTTTCTAGCACGTTTCTTCTGACGTCTCTGTCTCTTTAGATTCATGGAGCCCATGGCCGGAGGATGGATGTCTGCTGCTCATAGCATGGGGGTATGTTTCTCTATGTAAAGCAGAATTTTTTTTCACCTCTCTTAGGATGGTTGGTTTTTCTTTTCTGAGCAGCAAGGCAAGGTAAGGTAATAGCACGGTTGGCGATCGTTTCATTGCCACCTTGCAAGTGTTTTTGGGCTTTCAAATCGCGCAAGCTGGTATGGTAGAGGTATTGGCCATAGTTTCACCTGCCTCTGATGGGTTGCAGTGACAAATAGCGCATTCACATTGTGGCAAACCTAGGAACTTCACCATGGAGGTTACAGACTATGTGGGAGGTTATAAGTTATGTGTTCGCGTGCTGTTAGAGAGTTTCCCCTTCTCATATTTAGCTAGTCGCGGCTTTCTAAGTCTGAAGATGGGTTGTAACCCCAACAGAATCGCTATCCCTCCCCATTTTCTCCCAGGAGACCCTCCAGCTTAAACTGGAAAATTGTCTTGTCCTATCCTACACCTGATTAGGAATTGTGTTTGGATGGCTCAAGGGTTGAGACTGCAGTCTACCTAAAGTGGATTTGCATAATTTCATGTAAACTCCATCAGTTCACATGGAGCTTTGCCAATGAGGAGGGTCATATCAGGGTTTCACCTGCTTTGGTCTGCAATTCAAATATCTCATCTTGTTTTCTTCAATTTTTCTTACCCTGGCAATGTGCCAATTGAGAAGATTGATGAATTTGAAGGAGAATAGATATGAGATTTAACTTTTTGAAGCTGGATATGTTGTGTAGACAACTATTCTGGCAGTGGAATATGATGAGGGTGTTATTCTTGGAGCAGACTCTCGCACCACTACAGGTAACAGCTGAACTGGAATCAACACTTTCAATGACACAAAATCCAAATGTATGGTGCAATTACAGGTGGATGGAATTGTGCAAGGTTCAGATTTTGGAATCCTTCTCCTACTTAAAGAATCACTATTCTAGCCTATTTCTCAAAAAGAGTAATCTGAAGAGACTGTTGGGGATCATGTGAAATTGCATGGGAAAAGTGACCTCTTGGTATGGAGCAGAAAAACTTGGGGTTCTTTACATTACATTTTTTGCTGATAGTTCAAGAAAAACAGCCTCAACCATTTGTATTCAGAGAGTGTACACAGCAAAGATGCCAGGAAAGATGGAATTTTAGCTTTTTAGGCTTGATGGAGATCCCCCAGTCCTTAAAGAGCTCAGAGAATTCATGAACTGTAGTTGTGGGCTGTGAATACCAGGAGTGTATGTGGCTAATCGTGCATCAGACAAAATTACTCAACTTACTGACAATGTCTACGTTTGCAGATCAGGCTCGGTATTCTTCGCTCCTTTTACTTAATTCCTCAGTTTATAGATTATTGATGTTCTAATCTTGGAGTTGTTGTAAGAGACTAGGCCTAAAGACTTTGGAGAATTGAGGTGAGGAAATTGCAAATGATCTTGCAGACCTTGGGCCATGATCCACACACCTGAAAGAATGTGATGGTATATTCTTCTCAGGTCCATGGAAATGGACAATGTTCAGGGTCTTTTTGGGCATGCCTTTCCATTCTCTGTTTGCTTCTGGTGAAACCCTTAAGCATAATTGCTGTGTGGAAGAAGTTATGGATGATCTTTCTGGATGTGCTATTGCAGGCAGCTGATACACAAGTTGTGTCTGACTATGTGCGCTACTTTCTGAATCAACATACGTGAGGCTCACTTTTGCACATGTACCATACCTTATAGCTATTTACATGTGTGGGTTGAGAACAGCAGCTGGGCAAATATGGGTTTGAAGTGCTGGAATAACTAATTAGAAATTCTTATCATGTGCCTCTGGAACACTGCTTTGGTGTATGTTGTGAAGTAGAATGATTGGAAGTCTGACCTAGGGAAGCGATTCTTTGAAATTTGCAGTATTCAGCTAGGCAAAGAAGCAACAGTTAAAACAGCAGCAAATCTTGTCAAGGAATTGGCTTATCAGAACAAGGTTAGCCTGTTTTTGTACCAAAAAAAGGGATTTGACCATTAACACTGCCAAACTTGAAATCAACTTATTGTACAGATTACAGAAGTTAGTTTATGGACAAAGTCTATGGATCTCACAAGAGATGGTTTCACCATTAAAATCATTCAGTTGTGAGGCTCGAAACACTTTTGCTTGTTGGTTCTGGGTTCAGCTATGGCAGCAACAGTTCAACACATGGCTGATGATATGGATTATGTTTGCCGGATACAGTCATTCTTGCAGGCCGGTATGATAGTGGCAGGTTGGGATAAATATGATGGAGGCAGTGTCTATGGCATTCCTCTGGGAGGCACCCTGCTGCGCCTTCCATTCTCCAGTGGAGGTCTGCAGCCTGCACCACCCTCTGTCTGGGTTCCACTTTTGTGTAGACTCCAAGTTTGAGATATGTGAGAAGTCCACACCTGTAGCTAGTGAGTTGCTCAAAAGACAGTGATGGTGGACTTGCAGAAACCAATGCAGTATTGCGTGGATTTTGCTTGCTTCAGGTTCAAGTTGCTAGGTTGTGCTGTACTCTTACTCATGATCATTGTGCATCTACAACCACTCAATGGCACAACAGTAATTTGTGGTAATCCTGTTCGCCAGTCTGGCTCTATTTTTCTTAGCTCTGTGTGGGAGGATGATTCAGGGTCAGGGTCAAGTTATCTGTATGGGTTCTTGGATCAAGCTTGGCGTCCCAACATGAACAAAGATGAAGCAGAGGTATAGTGCTTGTTTCTTATCCTATGTGAACTTCACCTTATCACTGAGCAATGCCTTCACTGCTTGCAAAATCCAAGAATACAGGCATGCAAATGTGGCATAAAATAACAGTAATGAACAACAGGTCATCTTTGACTATGTAACCAAATAAATAGGGGAAAGACTGAAGTTCGCCATTGAACTAGGAGCTTTATGTTACACATTTATGAATTCAGTTCCAGCTCTGGAGAGCAACTTTAGGACAGGGGTGTTGGAGTAATCTGTATATAGTCTCACATGGTACCATAAGAGAGAAGATTGGTGTAAGAAAAGATTTGGGATCTGTAACCATCATTTCGGAGCTTATGGTGCTGGCTTGAGGAATCATGGTCTGCCTGTCAGAGATTCATTAACAGGGAGTGAATTGTATTGGTGCAGAGGTTTGTTGTGAAGTCAATTGCTTTGGCAATTGCTCGAGATGGAGCAAGTGGTGGGGTTGTTCGCACTGTTACAGTGAGTTGCTTCTCTCCCTCCCTCTCAACAGATGTGTTGATGTTGCAGCCCTGTGGTGCAGACAGAAAGATGGAAGTTTGAATATTTGTGCATTATGTAGGCTATCTGTCTGAGAGAAGGGCTTTCTTTGCAAGCATCAGGAATGAGGTCTCTGCTCATACAAAGGCCAGTTGTGAAAAGTCTCAAAACTGAACCAAAAGCCTTGGCCTTGCTTGGGTATAATTTCTAAGTCATTCAGCAGAGAGATGCTTCTGGGTTCTTTGGAGGAAATATGGAAGGCCCTAGCAAATAAATGTGTTATAGTGAAGTCGCATTAGTTGTTGAAGCATATTAAATCATCCTCTTGTGGTATTCCTTGCCCCCCACCCTTTTGTATCTCAAATTTCTTTCAGTAAATTCAAACTGCAAGATGAAAAATCTTGTGGATTTCCTGTGGATTTTCCTGTTCAGCCAAGGATACAGGTGAAAATCCTTCTAAGGTTGTCTCCTTGCTGTTAAATCTATTTGAGAGTGCTGCTTTATATGTCCTATGCATCCTAGAAGGATATGATGTTTGAGGCCTCCAAGGGACACATGCCAACAGGGGTTTGTGATGTTAAACCCATGGAAAGGAGGAAAGTATAGAGAGGAGACATGTATTTCATGTACTGCAGTATTAGTGTGTTGTAGTGGGAGCTGATCCCTTCTGTCTAAAGTAAGCAGTATCAACAGCATAGGAGCATGATCCTTCAGGGCTTGTTAAAGTTGATAACCCTGAGTTATCAATAAGTGAAGCCAGTTAAACCACATCCTGCTCCCTAGAGTAGTCATGCAAAGTAGTCCTTGATGTATGCCAAACAGATGGTATGCATATTGTCTCCAGATTACATAGGCAATTCCAAGGGTTTTCAATTCCAATCAGTTTTGGTGTTACTTTAGCCAGCAGTATGTCTGTGACATTGCTGATACTTCTGTTTGGGGCTTGAGCAGGTCAATGCACATGGAGTAGAACGCAACTTTTTTGCTGGAGATAAGCTGCCACTGTTCCATGAAGAAATTCCTCCTGGCAGGAATCCCTTACTTGCTTAACCACATGGCCTTGGATCAGGTCTTGCATTGTACAACTCCACCAGGCACTTTTGGCTGTCAGTGGCTGTCAGCAGTCAGGATGGATAATCTTAGTATACAACAGATTCTTAGAGTTGGTTGGAAGGAACTGTATCTCTTCAACTCACTACCAATCATCCAATGTCTGCTACTTTCTATTTGACCATATGCTGAGAAACATGCTGAAGCCTTTTCTGACCAGTGACGTTTTGTATAAAGATTACAAGGTTGAAAGATTTGTTATACTTCGATAAATTTAGAACCCATTTCAGGTCTTGCTTGGTTCAACATGATTCAAGCCTTCGATGGTTGCTTTCATCAACAGAATTTTTTGTGCTAAATTGCAACAATCAAGCTGGTCTTGCATCAAGAATACTAATGGGGATGGAAAGACAATGGTGGGAGACATTTCCCAAATGTGTTGTCAACTGGTGCGTGTATCCACAACCCCCCAGATGCTCATTACTTGATATTAGCATGTTTGCTAAGAAGTGTGACTAAGCATCTCCTCACCTGTGGACAGTCTCTTATTTGCTCATTGCAGGTTGAACCACTAAACTGTGGTGAGTATGTCAATGCCTGTCACCAATTAACTCTTTTTTATGAAGGTGAAGCTTCTTTTTTTGTTGTGGAACTGTGATTCTGACACTCAACTCATTAGGTGAAATGAGCAAGGAATCTCTGCCACTGTGGAGGATATCATTGTTTAAATAGTGACCAATCAATTAGGAGAAGGTAATTTTGACCATAATCAAGATTAGGTGAGCTTGATCCCAATCTTCACATGTTTTTGACCATCATTGAGATCCCTTGGCCCTTCTCATCCTCCCCACACTAGGGTGATCCAGTCATCAACCTCTTGTTGCCACTTTTAACAGCACAGGCTCAGGGACTGTTAAAGAGCCACAATCTGTGTCAGATGCACTCCCAATTGATGGATGCCATCACATGCAGGAGGTCAGCATCAGATTTGTATGAACAGAAAACTAAATTAATGCTCTTAATGAAAACAAGCTTTGAGGAATTTCTTGTTAGATGAGTGGCAAATTGACTGGCAATGAATGATTTTCAAAGATAGCAGGGAATGCTGTGATAAGTCTTGGCTCCTAATTGCTGATCACATTGTGCTTCTAGATTATGGGGCAAAACTCCTGGAGTGGATATGGTGTGGCCATTAATCAAGTTTTCCTACATTGTCAAGATGAAGAGATGATAACAAAGATTGCAAGTGGTTGGGGATTAGACACCTCCAGCCCACAATTACTAGAGATTCCATTACAGTCATAAAAAAGGATTACAGGCAAAAATCAGTGCACATGAACAAATCTTCAAAGTTGAGGGGGTGGGGGGTAAAACCACATAGTGAAGTAGGTTTAGGGGCGGAGAGGTGTACTCTATACTTCAGTTACTACATGGATTGAAGAGCTAATCCTTTAGTCCTTGGTCTATTGCACTGTGACAAATTACAAGGCATTCTAGTTAGTGACTTTAGGGCAGCATGAAGTGGGGACATCAGGAAAGATTTATCTCTTCTCTTATAATGATTCTCAAATTTAGGTTGTAGACTGCATCCAGTGCTGACTATTTTGGTGCTACATGTGGCAACTCTCATCTTTGTCCTTTTAATAACTTATATTATGTTACAAATTTCAATGGTTCATCCCAAACCCATCATTAACACTTGTATCATTTCTTCTATATTTCAAAAACATGTGGGCAGTATTCAAAGTGCGGAGCCTTGCAGGAGCTCTTGCTGACCTGAAAGAGGTTTACTTGGCAGGATGCATCTGCAACCCTTAGGAACGCAGCTTTGTTGTTGATAGACATGATAAAAATGAGATAAAGACCTGCAACCTGAAAGAGCATCCAGAATCAAGCACTGTGATGAACTTTGGACACTTCATGTGAAATTTATCCCTCAAATTCCTGGAGATCACCAGGGATGAGCTTTACTTGTCTGTCTGTAATGAAGCTCATATGTAATACCCACAATATACAAGTTAGTAAGACCTTTTTTGGTACCTGATTTTTATTCCCATTTACATCTAACCTTTCCCTTTATACTAACCTCATAGAGTGTATCTTCATCCTACCCTCGTAGGTATCTTACATATTTGTAAGGTCATAAGTCAAGACCGGCCAGTAGGGTTCTTTCATCCAAAAGCTAGTCGAGGTCTCTTTGTAGGTATAGAGGAAGGGCAGGGCCAGAAGGCATTGGTTTGCTTCAAGGTAAGGGAAACAACGACCGTCCTAGCCTGAGTTCCCTGTGCCTGAAAACAAATCAATGCCCACTGGCCCTGCCCTTCCCCTACAGCTAAAAACAGACCTAATTTTAGGTATGGAATCTTTTGCCTTAGGAACAGACCTGCCGGGAGGACCTTACAGGTTTGTAAGATGCCTCCAGTTCATGAGAAAGTTCGGCCTAGGGAAGTACCAGCAAATACAAAAGAAAAAACTTAGATCAGAGTTTGAAGAGAGCGGAAGGTCCAGAGGGGCTTTCATGTTTGAGAGCGTGGAAATGCCCTTACGTCATTCTGAGCCCTCATAGTAGCCTGTATGGAGTACGGACCAGTGTTGGGCGCTTATTAAAAACAGGAAACAGACGCCAACAGTTATCAGGATGGTTCTTAGGGTTGATAACCATGGTTCTCAAAAAAATTGAAAGATCTGGATTTTGGTATATAATCACAGTTCTAATTTTTTTGAAAAAATCAAATTACCAGCCATAGAACTGTGAATTCATTGTCAGTTCTTTAAGGTTTTTGAAATAGCCAAGACCAACAGTTCTTTGATTCTGATTTTCTCAAAGAACCAGGACTGGCAGTTCTCTAATTCTGAAATAATTTAAAAATCGAAACATTCTTTATTAATTCAGTTAACCACACAACACTGGTATGGACTATGGACCAGTGTGGGGCAGATGTGTAAATGTTTTTTGATAATAATTGGGTCCAGGTTTCAATTTTTTTTTTGAAAATCCACAGCAGGTCCAGGTCGATGGAAATTAGAAATTTCAAATAACATGTCGGTTTGGGTTTTTTAAATGTAAGTGAGCAACGGGTGTGAGGCAGGTCTGAGGGTTCAATGCATTTGAAAGCGGGTATACAATCTCGGGTATTTATCAAAAACCCTGCCCAATATCCTATTGAGTTCTTTAAATTATTCCAGTTCTTTAACAAAAACCCTCACAATCACTCTTGAATTTTTACCTGGTTCTTAGAAATGAAATATTCAAATATTTTTACTTTCACAAAACCTATTGACATTTAGTGTTTAGGCTTCATGGATTATGAAATTGCAATCCAAAGTTCAAAGAAAGACTTTTATTAACAAAGAGTTTTGGAAAGGCATAACATTGTCTTTTTCTACACTTCTAAATTCTAAACCTAATTATAAGAACTCATCCTAATGTCCAACCAGCATGCATGAATCAAAATGATTGTTTATTTTGTTAAATATGGTTTGTCGTATCAAACTATTCCATGTTCCTTTTATCCAACATGTTCCAAAGATCAAATGCATGATCCAACTAACTTCAAAGACTAACAGCTTAACAAAGACACATACTAACTTTCAAAGACAAACACAACCTATAACCCTAAATGACGTAAACAAATAAATAGACAAACAACAAACCTTCAAAAACAAATGTAAACAGACAAGCAAACAATAGACATATAAAAAAAAACATATACCCTCAAAGACAGACAAACAAACAAGTAATCAACAAATAGTTGACCCTCAAAATAAACAAACAATAGATAGTAAACTCAAAAAGACAAATAGCTAGTAGGCCCTAAAAGAAAAACAGACGACAAACCTTCATAAACATTGCATACAAACTTTGAAAGACTAATTTAAGCAAAACACAAACGCAAACCCAAAATGTCACAAACATACATACTCTAAATAGGCAAACACAAAGTAACCTTGAAAGACACAAATAGAAAGACAACTAGACAGTGGACAACACATCCTCAAAGACACAAACAACCTTTCAAAATAGTTCAAAGTTCAAAAATTATAAATTGTGCAAACCAACACAAACTAAACCTCCAAGACCATGAATCCAAAACCTTCAAACTTTCCATATTTCACATTGAAACACAATGAAAACTGAAGACCTCAAAATCTAGAAGTACGAAAAAACTTTTTACGCAAAACCTTAACACATGTAATCAATTCATCATTTTCATATTCAGCTAGTCCTCACATGTAAGGAAGGACTTCTAGTAGCTACAAATCCCCATCTGCATATTCTTCACACTCCACTTCATCCAAAAATTTGACATCCAATTCATCTACCAAGTTAGATTATGCTTCACAAACAATTACCAAATCAAATGGTTTTAAACAACCAACACAAGGATCAAATGGCCAATTCTTGTGGACAAAAATAGCTTGTCCAAATTGTTAGTTTGAAGTTGACATCTCCTAAGTGATGTGAGGATTCCAACAATGGAAAAGATTTTTTCAGTTTCAATCTAGATAGATGGGATTCCCAAAATCTATTTTGCAAGTGTAGTCACTGTTGGAAACTTTTGCTCTTCTATTCGCCACCATGTCAAAACACATGAAAAAGTTTCTATATCAACAAGATACCAACGAAACGAACCAAGTTCTCAGCATACAATGTCCTCGTAGGTATTTACAATTATGTTAATCTACTAAAATAGATCCTAAAAATCCACAAGTGAGGCAAACTCATCCAAACAGTCCCTTATATTTGGCAACAAACCTTTGTGAGCCTCCAATAGTAGAGGCAACAATAACTATTCATCATAATCTATCACGAGAATGGCAGCAGCTTCATGACCCAAATAAATAGTCACCAAACGCATACTTTTGTACCTAGGATCCAACATAAAAGCCAATATGTTATGGTTTTTTTTTTCGAAAACCATGCATAAAGGAAATAAAGGGTAGAGGGACCTCTAGCACGTGGCGTTTCATACGAGAAATGAGCTCCTCCAATTCATAATCAAATACATTTATATCTTCTTTAACAAGGTTGTCGAACACCTTCTAGTGTGAAAGTTCATCATGAAATTCCCAGCATGTAACTAAAATAAAATGGAGGGCATCCCCAAGGAGCCAATGCCCTTGACTCTAGTTCAAAACACACCCTCTCATAATGGGTGAAAGAACTTTCACAACAGATTCACAAATAACCCAAATCCGAAAAGAGGGTATGTGACTCTATAATGCAACAATTTGCTAACAATAATAGAGTGCAATGGCATTCCGAAAAGTCAATGCATCTTGGAACAATAAAACATAACTTGCAAACCTACAAGCAATAACACAATTAAATCAAATACTTTGATATCAGATCTCTGCCATTTTTACAACCCATGAAATTAACAAAAGCAACACATGAAAGAATTTTCATACCTTGTTTTCACATGTGTACTCGATTTTTTGGGCCTTGAATTAGAATCCACGCAAGTTTTATCCCATGCAAGTCTCCCTTTCCCAAATTTCATTGTCTAGGTAATGCACTTCTAAATGTCATCTTGGGCAATTTTTATAGATGCGTAAGATAGTCCTTAGGCAACCTTTTATCTATAATGGTATACTAACAAACATTTGATAAGGCATGCCCAAAACACAACCCATCAAAAGGCTCCATCATAACCAAGCTAGCACACAAAACAATAGAGTTCAAAGTGCTTGCACATGTCTGTAGATTAAAACCTGCATCCTTAACATAAACAAGGATCTTTTGGCTAAAAGAAAACTTATCCAGAAGTTATAACCTCAAAACCATAATTGCACCACTAATGTCGAACACTTCCAATAGTCTAATAGTGATGTGTTTGGCCTCCCATTTATTGGACAAAAAGTTAACAACAACAGCAAACACATCATGCACACCTTTTGACATCCATAAGTCAAAGGTGCAAGTGGCTGAAATACAATCTGCAAGTGCATGATGCACATAGGTAAGCATGGTTTTCTCCACCAATCCAAAAAACACATCATCAACAAATATCTTTCTACTAGGAAAAACCACTCTTGGGCATAACCTATATGCCATTATCTATAACCAAATGGACTCAACAATGCTCATGGGCAATTAACCCTTGATCACAAATAACATCACATCCTCCAAGAAACAAACCTGGGTTTCATTTTTTTTGAATTGTTTTGTAAAAGAAAAAAAACCAGATATGGCACTTGGAGTCACATGCGCTTGCTTTTTGGTTGGCTCACAGGATAGTGAAATAATAGTAACAACATCAAATTGTTTTTTATGAAACTTCTTAATTAAGGTGTTATGCTCAAGCTCTACATGTTTTTCCATGATTGTTATGCCATTTGACTTGTGGCAAGTAATAAAACCTTTTTGTAACCTAGTGCGCAATGCCAAAATTTCAAAACCAACAACATTGCTTTGGCATACTATGCATCGCATTATTTAGTTTTGAAAAAGGGCTATGGGCCGGTTGTTGTTCACCTTTAAAAAAAACCCACATTGGCAAATTACAATTATAAGGCTTCCAAGCTGCATGTTGTTTCTCCAAATTTGTCAAATGCAACTTTGATATATATGCATCAACACTAGGAGCATCTTCAACATCATCTTCAATAACATTCCCAACAGCAACAGTTTCAGGAATTTATAGCACTTTGTCTTCTTCTGGCAACATTTCAACACTCATGTTGCTATCATACCGTACAAAAACTGGAGTGTCTACATTAAGATTAGAATCTTTAGTGTTGAGAAAAGGTTGACTTGAAGAAGCCATGAGTACTAGCTAAGGAAAGAAATGCAAGTGCAACTAACTCAAACAAATTAGAACCAAGTAATGCAAAAACCTAAAAACGAAACAAAAAAGTGCAAAGAACTGACAACCTAGAAACCAAAACCCACAACCAACACAAAATTGATAGTTTTGAAGAAGATCGTCAAGCTTTTTCACGATTGCAACAAATGCATGTCATGCCCATACATGACCTCATACATGATGGCCAATTACGAGCATGCCCATGTGCGTTTTTAGGGTTAATGTATGGTCTTAGGCGACTGTACGTTATTAGGTACTTAGGGTTTCAGTTTGTTGGCAGTAGTATAAAAGGCCAAGCCCTTCCTTTCTTTCTTTAGTTTTTCTAGAATTCCTTTATCATGAAAGTTTCCTCCATAATAAGCTAGGATTTCTAGATGCTCACGGCAACCATTCCATGGCCACCGTCTACATACATTACATCTTCTTCTTTCTTTGCAATTCAATTCTTTCTTTCATTTAATTCTAGAAAAACTACACTTTCTGTTGCATCATGTTGAAGGCGGAAAATTTCTTTTGCATGTGAGTTCTTGAGTTATTATTGCTACTTCTAGTGTTACTAGTGTTGTTACTGCTGGTGTTGCTACTACCGGAGGGTGCTAGTGTTGCTGCTACCGCACAGAGTTGGCAAAGGGTGATGGTGTTACTACTACCACAAGGAGTTGGCGTTGTTACAAGAAGGAGCCTGAGAACCTGGAATAGGTTTCAAAGCTCTCTCTCCTTTCTCTCTTTCTCGCTCTCTTTTTCTCTCTTGAAGCTGCCGTTAAAAAAAAACAAAACAAAAAAAATTTCAACTCCCACGGTCGGCATCACTACAGAGCAGCGTAGCACTACCTGCCATCACTGCTAAACAATGTCACCACGAATTACAGCAACGCGAGCTTGTAGCACCGCCACAAGCTCTAGCACCGCTACAAGTTGTAGCGCCACTTCAAGCTCCAGCAGCACCACAAGCTCTAGCACCACCGCGAGTTGCAACATTGCAAGCTACAACATTGCAAACCTATAGCGCTATAAGCTGTAGCACCACTAGCTGCAGCGTCGCGAGCTATAGCGTCGTGAGCTACAACGCCGCGAGCTGCACCGTTGCCAGCTTGCAACACTACAAGCTACAACACTACAAGTTGCAACGCCGCAAAGCTGTAGCACCGCAAGCTTGCAAACAAAGAGCTTGCAACGCTTGTAGTGCCAAGAGCTAGCAACAAACTTGCAACGCTTATAGCGTTACAACATCATGTTGCCGTCAGCCATCGCCATGGAGCTCACGGGTGTTCTGCGGCATCGTGACCTCCAACATCACGTCCGACTTTCGTCCGTACACGGATTTTTGTTGAACTACTATCCTACATCCTGCAGTTTACCGTCTTGCCATTTCATCCAACGTCCATTCGTCACCGTTCATTCCCATTGACACATCATATTCTTCAAACTATACGTTATGTTAAAACTTTGTAATGAGTTCTCTATATTGTTCCAAAATTTTGTGGCATGGGACAACACCATGTCCTCAGATGATGAGAGCACTACCACTCAGCCAGAGCCCAAGTATCAACTACGAAGTAACACACAATCCTTCAAGTCGATTTTTTTAAGCTCATGATCTTCATGACGATACCATCAAGTGTCTACAGCACCACCATCATCCAGTACAACTCCCACCAAAAATTCAGGTTTAGGTTACACTACATCAACGATACATCAGATTCCATTTGGAGGGGCTCATCAGTGGGGTATGCCTGTTACTGCACCTACTTTCACACCATCACCATATATTCCATTGTAAGTTGTGACCTCAACACCCATATACACCATGGAGGTCAATAATTCCTCTAGGCGAATTGAGAAGTTTAGCGGAAGGCCAGGTATTATTTCTTTGAGGGAGTTCAAAACAACTTTCTCAACTGTGGTTTGTGAATTGGAGCTCAAGTATGGCATTAATTACACTGAGGCGTTTGCATTCAAACAATTGGCCCGTTATGTGCACTATGAGGCATTAGATGTCTATGAACAACATTCTGCAAGGATTTTGGGCATGTCGCAACCCCACTTTGGGCTAAGTGTGAGAATGCAACTCACACTCCCAAAAGTGGGAGACTTGGAGTCCTCCGAGACTCCCGAAAACTCAGAAGACGATTTGAGGGGTCAAATCTCCTTGCATTGGTGCATTCTTTATATCAATGGAAAGTTCTTGAAGTTTAGATGCCCAAAATGGCCTCGCATGGGCCATTTGGACATCTTCAGCTCAAGTTATGGGCAAAAGAAGGGCCGGGAGTCAAACTACGAGTTTGACTCCCGACCACTAAAAGTCAGGAATCGACCTCTTCTCGACGTCACCTCAAGGAGTGCGACACGGCGTTGGAAAGCTCTTGACGAGAGCTACAACTTTGGTTTAGACCTCGTCCCAATACGAGTTTGGAGCGAGGAGCTATGAGCGTCCAAAGTCCTGGGACTCCAACCCGGGACAATTTCAGGACTCCAACTTGGGAGTCCCGGGAAAAAGAGCCATTCGGATGTAGCCTCCGGGGTGAAACGTAGAGAATATTATATGGGGGAAGGTGATGGCTTCCCCCGAGTCTGGGCCGTGGTGAGTCTTGTGTGTCAAAATGCCCGTGGCTTGTCCCAACACTCAAGGGTGTTCCCGAATGCTAACTAACCCTCTTGTGGTTGGTTTTGGATGCAAATTCAAGCTTAATAATCTAGTCTCTCTTCCTAGTTTAATCTCGAGACTTCTAACACGCCCCTCTACCCCCTTTTAGTGCTGGAAGTCAGGAGCGACCCTCAAGTCCCAACTTTCCGCAACTTTACATAGTTGGACCCTCAAGTGGGTTCAACAAGGGGCTTGGGAGTGCATCAGGGCATCACCCAGATTCCCAATCCAACTTACGCCATAGCCATCGCCACCGCCTCTCAAGTTGCATTGTAAGTTGCAATTGCACATCATGGGACTATGCCCAATAATCCAAACCCAATACCTACCTTAATAAATCTTTCTCCTCAACAACTCATTGCTACCACCGCAAATATTCCTCACACCACCGATGCACCAACTTTTACTGATTTAGTGGGGGAATTCTTTCGAGTTCTTGAACTAAAATTTCCATTCAAAAGTTTTGAAAAAGTTCTACAACTCGCCACCTTCTCTCGGCAGAAGGATGAAACCCTCAAGATGCTCTACATGAGGCTTCTCAAACTCAAAGAGGATACCCAAAGCATCACAAACCTGGAAATTGCCCACCGGTATTTTCGTTCCTTGGAAGGTAGTCCAACACTCCATGCGTAGGTTTTACAATGGATTTTTGCAGAATTTGGAGACTCGTACACTTTGTTGGATGTGTAAAACATTTCCGAAAAGCTAGAACTAGCTCATGCACACTATGAGGCTAGTACTATGAAGCCTCCATCACATTCAAGGCCTCAACCTACACCAGTTGTGATAACTAGATCATCACATTTTTCTTCAAGGACTAAAGCGGTGCACTCGGCTACACCCATCCAACCTTCTTGCAACTACTGTGGCAATCCTACCCACAAAGCTAGTGAATGTAACATTCCTTCCGAGGATCTCTTTTGTGATTATTGTGGGAAAGAAAAACATCAAGAATCTGTCTATTTTGCCAAATTCCCGAAACGAAAACAACTCCGATTACAACAACAAAATGTGTCAGCATCTTTCGTTGTCCCTCAACCAAAAGCCAAGGCACTTCAGCCTTCCACTCGGGCTTTGCCCACCAATGGTAATTCCAACAAGAATGCTAAAAAGAAGGAGCACAATGCTAACAAGAGGGAGGTGCTTCAAGCCCATGCAATTTAAGTTCAAACTTTACAAAATCAACTCGAATCATTGAGTGCCCAACTTACTAATCTAAAAAGCAAGTCCTCCCAATTAACTAATCATGCCTAACCTATACAAGGTTCAGGATCACGAAAGGGACCTCCTAGGTCGTTTTATGGCGTCCCACACAATGCCATGGTTGGGTAATATGTTCTTTCCACTCCACATAATTCTAGTCTCACACCAGAATTTGCTACTTCTTTTTGCCCTTCCTATGTTACGGCACAAGAGGCTAGCGTGGCACCCAAAGTTTCTGCCACTAGGCAAATAATTTAGACCGATAGACTCGCATCTGGTTCAAGTCCTATTACTAGGGCTAGAGGAGCTCGAACAATCATGCCACAATCTTTTCGTCCTCTCAACACAGAAGAAGAACGCACATGTTGGCGAAAGGGGAGGAGACTACTACACCACAAGCTATTAGGGCATCAAATTCATGTATCCCAGGAGTACATGTACATCAGGAAAACACACAATTTTCCACTGATCAGCTTATGAAATGCCAACTTCAAATGCATGAAGTGGCGCAAAAGCTTGTGAACACATCATTGTTTTGTTTTCAGGATTTGAAGCTAAGCATCAGGGACATAATTGCAATCCTAAAGGATACCCTGAACACTACATCAAGTCCTTTACCAATCCCTGATCCACATGCTACAAAGGTCCCATCCAACACCTTGGAGAGACATTCGATTGGCTCACGTGTTGCAGATGGTGTTCGTAATTTGGTCACTAGTTCTAGCATGGTTAAACTAGTGGGTTTTCCTACCTTTGATTCTACATTCACATATCAGAAGGGAGTTAAGAACACCTCACTTGTGGATTTGTTACTTAGCAAAAGTGTTGTGGATAGCCATTCTCTTCACAAAGTTTCTCACTCATTTCCGAAGGTGGTGCCTAGTAAGAGAACTTCCATCACCACCGGAGTTGCCATTGTCGACAATACTGGGTCAACAATCCAAGTGGGAGGACATACACCCAGAGTGGTACTTTTTGACACAGGTGCCCAACCAGTGATTCTTGGAGTTCAATTCACCAAGAAGATGGGCATGCTTAACTCCAAACTACAGAAATCTATGTGGCAAATTCGCACCGTTAATGGGAGCATAGAGGAGGTACTTGGGGAAAGTTCGAATTTGATTGCACTTAACTTCAATGATGATATAGATTAGGAGCTTTGCTTACAGGTCAGATGTTTAGTCACCAATGCCACCAATTATGATGTGTTCATTGGGCAAGAGGCCTTGTTTCCACCTGGTTTCACAATTAACAACTAGTTTGAACATGCGTATTACCAAATGGATTGGGAGACTGATGGCCACCACCTGGGATACATACCCCTTGATTTACATGGGAACCATAATCCTATGGCTCACCATTATATGCTCAAGGAAGCACACACCATTTCCTACATCCAACAAGCTAGCCACAAATGGATAGTGAGAGATGAGGAGGAGATAGTTTACGTTCAAGCTACTGAAAGCTTAAGGGTGGTTCCTACTAACATTTAACATGGACCAGAGGTTTTACAGAGGTTCAAAGTAGCCCACAAGCCCTTGGTCAAAGCTTTGTCTAGTTTTGAGAGCATGGAGAGCCATGGCGAACCAATTAAACCATTACTTCATTAGCTAATCACATGGACACCACCTAATGAAGGGATTACATTACTAGAACTCTTTGGTGGTATTGGTACAGGTCTCAAAACCCTATTACAATTAGGGATGGTGGTTCGGAGGTATTTTTACGTAGACATTAATCTTATTGCAAGGCAAGTGGCGACATCAAAAATGAGGGAGTTCACAACAAGATTTCCACAACAATTTGCAACCATCGCATGGAAGGCTAGTTTCACATTTTTGCCCTCTAACATACAACTAATTCAGAAGAAGCATATGGAATTACTTGGCCCCATCGACCTCATCATTTTAGGTTGGGAATGTTAAGGATTTTCAGAGGCTGGATTTGGAGAAGGCTTGAGTGACACAAGATCTATTCTTTTCACGGACATGATACGATTGATAACCTGGGCTCATCCATTTCTCCTACACTTGGTTATGTAATTGAAAATACCCATTCTCAGTTTGATCAGAAAGAGAAAGTCTAAGAGCACTACACAGTGGTCAAGCATTACCTTGGAGAGCCGCTCCTACTTAATGCGGCACAATGCGGTTCCTATGCGCACCAGCTGCGCAACTGGTGAACCAACTTGGCACCACTCTCAGTTCTGCAGCTAGCTCTAAAATACACTATCAGCAACCCCAACTTGCAGTTTCTCACATATTGGATGATCAAAGTTCTTACCAACCAATTATAACATAAGAGAAACCTCCTTGGTTTCCTACGAACACAATAGGAAAACGAAGAGGTGTTTGGCCCACCTTTGTCTCCTTCCCAAGAGCACATGCCTTTCAAGGAGATGGACCAGGCATGGTGTATCGTCATGCTTCATCCACTTAGGATGAACCAAGCCCATAAGAAAAAGAAACGGCTATGGGGTTCCAAGCTAGCACTACTAGTCACACTAAGGTGACTAGATTGGAGCGTAACGCTCTACTAGGGAGAGGCATGGACCTGAATTCCCTTACATGGTTGTTGGTAACTTGTGTACTCTTTCAAATGTACACAACACCAACACTGATATAATCAACTTGTAGTTTTGGTGATGCAACCACATGGCACCCTGACCAAGTACACTTGCCTATCTTCAACACTCTACATTTCACTTTTAGTGTTGGGGGGGAAGAGGTACCATGTAATTTGACTTAAGTTGTGTTTAATACACTTGGAGGTACATCAACTTCTAGAGAAACAATTACAACCTTTTACGAATCTATGTAGTTGGATAATGGAGAACTCAATACACCAGGTTATTCAAACACACTTTCTAACTCCATTCTATGTGTTTCCAACTACCCTTTTGTTATGGGAAACCAACTCACCAAGAAGGAAAGAGACCAGGTCACAAACTTGCTAATTAAATATGAAAATGTGTTCGCATT
>Ga0116231_10000122_pt1 | contig 97408 bp, 73 predicted proteins | sample S1TSphgellanicum_2_FD_89695 | JGI IMG/M metagenome (GOLD analysis project Ga0116231, IMG submission 89695) | Host-associated microbial communities from peat moss isolated from Minnesota, USA - S1T2_Fd - Sphagnum magellanicum MG | ecosystem: Host-associated > Plants > Peat moss > Unclassified...
TGTGCAGGCCCGTGTGAGTGACTAAAGCTTGTCAACTCTTCCTAGTCCCATCCCGGAGCTCCAACCCGCCCCTCTACCCCTCAAAGGGTTGTGAGCTAGGGAACGTGCTCCGACTCCTCCTTATTCCGCTGCTTTCTACTTGGGCTCACATTTGAGTCCCTTGAGGAGTTGGGGGTGCGTCAAATGCTCCACAACAATGAATTCTAAAGCCTACATGGCCTTGAATGCATCATTTGTACCTACCAGTTCCATATTCATTGTGTCCACTAAGTGGCCGATTAGATTATCGATCTCTGATGTTTGCTGCGAGAGAATGATATCAGGAGATTATTGGATTACCAAGGTGACATTAACAAGTTCGAGTAATGACCGAACCCTGGTTGTCATCAGCCACCACGAGTCATCCGGTGCAGAAACGAGTTTCTTCTCATCAATCCAAATCAACAATAGATGGCGATATTCGAGCATCTAAAATAACATGTGCTTGAGATGAACCCATTGATTAGTATCTTTAGGGCACGTACTGCCCATTTCCAGTTGCAAGTTTTGTTGACGGCATAGATGAATACTAAAATCATGGGCGGTCTTATAGAACAATCCGTCATCCAAGGAACGATTGATGTCCTTCACGACAAGATCAATTTAATGAAGCGCATACTAGATGCGCATGAGCTTGGTCTCAAATTCATGATCAATTCGTGTTACTATACTAGCATGTCCCCAGTCATCATGTTCTCGCCATCAATGTTGAAAGCAATAATCTTTGATCGCCAATGTGTATACAGAGCATCTAGAATGCGACAGATCATGGCAATAATGTTCTCTGCTATATGACGATCATAAAAGGGCATTGCGATTAGGTGCAGATTCTCTAGGGAGCCATTGGGACAAACATGGATTTGGATGTCAAGGTATGACACAGATCAATGTGTGGAGCTATCAATAGCAAGCGCGAACAACCACACACAAGGAGAGCTTAGGATGTCTGAAATGCGTTGAAGATTGATGGCGATACCCATGCGGACATACTGGCTAACAATGTGATCGTTGAGGCCCACTAGCTTTGCATTCCCAAACGCCTCTTTGTGCTAATCAATAACAGCAAATGTTTGACGAAACGATAAACCAATTGAAGTGTGATCGAGAGCGAGTTCGAACCATTACATGTTTTTGACAGTGATGCAATACGAGGTCATGGTGTCAGGCACTTTCTTGAAAAGTGCCATGGATTTCTCCAGGGACAATGCGTCCAAGTCATCGTCAAGACAAAAAAACAATTGTGCAACGTTGTCTTCCACAATCTTTGAATCCACAATGAATTCGAGGATATCGCCATTCGTGCGGATGAAACGTTCGATCGAAACAAATTTCATTATTTCAAAAAACTCCATTTTTCCTTCCTTGCTAGCTTTTTTGTATTTCTCCCATTCAAGAGGGTGTTGATTGCTATTGTGTTTTTCATAGTTTTCCTTGCGGAAAGGGGCCGAGTACTTGGTGTTCTTTGTCCGTTGGTGTTTGGCCCCTGGCTGTTCTGCGCGCTTGAAGCATGCACAGAAGCGACACATCACTGAAGTGACCAGGGACTTCGTGTCACGACCGGTGATTAGCAAGCCAAACTCAAGAGCGTGAGGGAGCTGGAATGGTGTTTTATGCGGCATGGTACGTCAGGTACAATGAGAACACCTCCAATGACACGTTTACACAGCGTTTCCGGACAGAACATTTACTTCTGGCAAGGTTTAGGGTTTAGACGTCACACTGTGAGGCCTGCTTAAGATACATTTTAATTTAAATGGCAAGATCACAGTGTGACACACCCTGTGTTTTGGTCGTCATAATGAGAAAATTTGCCACAAAACAAAACACTGATCCACCCCCCTGAGCAAATAAACTTTGCTAGCACTCACTTTATTGACTGGCGTGCATGTCCACCTCCCCTGAGCAACCCCACTTTGCTCCCTCGAGAACAGACTTTATTGGCTGGTGGGCGATAAACAAGCTGTTGGAGGGCCCAAATAGAGGGCTGACTGGTCCAGGAAAAAGGGCGTCAGCCCTCTGGCGAAGCCTCCACAGCAGTCACTGCTTTGTGGTTGGCCCGGGTTAACTTGTGTGCATGTGCCAGGCCTTATAGTGGAACCCTGAGAAGGGGACACGGCCCAAAGTTTGGTGATTTTTCAAATTTACAAAGAGCAACCGCCCTTACAAGGTGCCAACAGGTAACCCCCCTACAGAATTCCAAAAGGGTCATGCATCTGAGGAAGTTAAAAACGAAAGTTTTGGCTTGGGCCTGGGGGAAAATCAGAAAAGATTCCTTGGGCTGGGGTCCCTGGACATGTTTTGTACCTTCTCAGTATCTTGTTCTCAGCCTCAGACCATTTCCTCTTGGACCCATAGCTACCTAGGGCTATTGGGACCACATGTTGGGAACAAGCGTATAAACTTAATCCCTTTTTCTTTTGGACATAAACTTATACTCTATCCGAAAAGGCCATCTCCATGAAGACATGATTTATTATGAATTTGGCTTAGGATTTGGGGGGGGGACCAAAATATTCTCTTGTCTTGGAGTCCTTGGGCATGTCCTAAGTCCCCAAGCCATCATGTCCAAGACCCCAAGTAACCAAGGGTCATTTTGTGTGAGCCCCAAGCCACCATGTTGTAGAGCCCGAGCTATATGTCCCAACCCCAAGCAACCTAAATCATTCTATCCTAGGCCCTACGCCACCCTGTCCTAAACCTTGGGCCATCTTGTCTCGGCACCTAGGTAACCAAAGGTTCATTCGATTTTGTCATGTGGGCCCATACAATTGTGTTTTTGGCCCCAAACCACTATGTCCTGGCCCTTCGGCAATTCATGATTATTTGTCATAAGCCCTGGCCCACCTTGTCTTGGCCCCAAGCAATCTAAGGTCCCTTTATCATGATCCCTGGGCCACCTTTTCTTGGGTCTAGGCATCCTAGGCTCAATTATTGTCATGGCCCAAAGGCCACATTGTTTCGACCCCCAAACCACTTCTTGTCATGGGCCTCAAGCACAACTAGTGCCAAAGATCAAAAGGATTTTTTTAAAAGTTGGGTTGTGGGCTTAAGAGAGAGGGCCTAGGGGTGGATTTTTTTAAGTTCTAAGAAATTGAGGTTGCTCCTTCCTTTTCTCCAAAAAGTTCAAAAATCACATGTGATTGAATGAATCTTGTAAAACTACATTTTATACGTATAACAAAAATGCACAATGCCCCAAGGAGTGAGACATTTACTTTTAGAACCTCGTAATTTCCAAGGTGTAATTTAGTAAAAAAACAATGCAACTTTAAAATATATATATGTAGAGAATTTGAACACTTTTGATATGTTGCTTTGGCCTCAAGTTATTAATAAAACAATGATTTTTCAAAGGGCAAGAATTTCCTGATAAAGTTGTTTAGGCCAAGAAGCTGGAACCAAATCTTCACTATTTTATTATTTCTCATTGTTATCATTAAATAAATAAATTAAGAGAGGCAAAATAAAGATGGGACAAAAATGGAGAGAGACAAAATGAAGGAGAAGAAAATAGGGGAGAGACCAATTAAATTATTATTTCATTTACTAAGCTTTCCAAGGACTAGATCTTTCAATCTTATTTCATTTTAACATAGAATTTCATTTTATTGCGAGGTGTATACATGAAGCCTAGGACAACTAGGACAAGTAGCTTGGGACCCGAGACGACTGAACCCTAGGACAACCAACGGCTAGAGACCCATGACAAGAAGTGGCTCGGGGGCCAAGGTAATGTGGCTTTGGGCCCATGACAACGGTTGACCCTAGAATGCATAGACCCAAGAAAGGGTGGGCCAAGGGCCATGATAAAGAGACCTTAGGCTGATTGGGGCCTAAGACAAGGTGGTCCAAGGGTTAGGATAGAATGATCCTTAGCTGCCTGGGATTAGGACATAACAGCCTAAGGTCTAGGACATGGTGGCTTGGGGCTCACACAAAACGACCCTTAGCTACTTGGGGTCTTGTACTAATGACCTGGGGCCCTACTTAAAACATGCCTTGGGGCTCCAAGCAAAGAGAATATTTTGATGCCTGCCCTTAGCCTAAGCCAAATTCATAATATACCACGCCTTCATGGATGGTCTTTTTGGATGTAGTATATGCTTATGTAAAAAATATTAATTAATTTTGTACACTCATTCTTGATATGTGTTCCCATTGATGTGTTGACAAGAAGTTTCAAACCAGTCTTGGGTGGTTCTCATTTTTTCATCAGAACCACAAGTTTTGGTTCTTTGAAAGGGTTGAGAGAATCAGCCCAATTCTTTTTTAAATTTCGGATTTTTATTTTTTAATAACCACCCAAATTTTCAGAAATTCCAAGAAAATGAAACTTGGTGGTTTTCAACATAACCGATCATCACAAGTTTTTGAACCACTAGTTTTCAAAGGTGGTTCTCACAAAAAGATTATCACAATTGTCATTCCAGAAAAAAAATTAAAATTTTGAAAATGATCATTTTATTAATTAAAAGCCACAAAAGTAGTATAGTTTTCAATCTCTTTCACATTAAAATCTTTCACGTTCATCATTCACAATTTTCAATCTTTTCTCTTTGACATTCTTTTTCAAATTCCTTCAATTCCACCTCAAAGTTCTCCTCCCTCTCTATAAACTCTACCAAGTTAAATGCATCCTTACAACATACTCTAGGATCATACAAATAGTTTTTGTTGACAAAAATAAACTTTTCAAGATTTCTAATTGCAAATGACATCTTCTAAGGTTTGTTAAAATTTCAGCAAGCAAAAAAATACACTCTATTTTGTGGAAGTATTATTTTTAGAAAAATTATAAAAAAATTTGAAAGTGAAATTTAATTTACATAAAAAATTAACTTTGTCTTTATTAGTGTATTTAACTTTTTTGGGCAAATTCTAGCATCCATACATGCTTTGTTCCACTCTAATCTACCTTTACCAAACTTTTTCGACCAAGTAATGCATTTCTGAATGTCATATTGCACATTTTTAATTGACATAAATCTCATGTCTTTGCAAACTTTCTTTTTAGTAGCCCCATATTGGCATGCCTTGAAAAAAACACGTCCAAAACAACTTCCATTGAAACTCTCTTCCAACCCTAGAATATCATAGCTCATAATAAACCTTAGTGCTAAAGTCATTACATTCAAATTAGCCCCCTCATCTTTAACAAATGCAATGATTTTCTTCCTAAGGCCAAAAGAATACAAAAGATTACTCAAGTTTACATCTAGAGCTTGCCCTATGGTTTTAGTATTTTCAAATAACCTAATAGTCACTTGCTTAGGTTGTCAATTTGCATCTAGAAAGTTAACAACCAATGCAAAAATTTCATGGGCTCTTTTGGACATCCATAAGGCAAAATTAGTAATGGCTAACAGACACTCTATTAATTGAAGTAAAACATACAACTCTTTTGTTTTTTCCACCAAATTGGACAAAATTTCTTGGGTAAATAGTTTTTTGGATGGGATGACAACTTGAGGACACAAATGTAAGGTAAATCATTTGAACCAAGAACTTTCCACAAAATGCATAGGAAGATGATTTTTCACAACTAGCAAACCAAGGTCTTGCAAAAAAAAATTTTGTTGCACATCATCCTTTTAAAAAAGATCTTTAGCAAAAAAAAAACTTAAAGTTTTTTTTAGCAGACACATTAGGTCTTCTCTTTGTTGGTTGTATTTCCAAACCATTCTTCATATGAATGTTTACTTCTTCCTCAAATTTCTTTTTAAGCAATGTATGTTCTACATCCACATTTGTTTTAAAGGTAATTATTCCATTACATTTAAAATATGATATATGTCTTTTTCTAAGTTTAGTTCTTGAAGTAAAAAGGACATACTCACTATGACAAATCATGTAGCACATCATTTGAAGTACCTTGCCATCTACTTGTTATTATCATTGACAAAATAAAAGGCCCAACATAGTGCATTTATACCATAAGGTTTCCGAAATAATCTTTAAGCCTACAAAACTTGAAGTCTCTGATTCACACTCTTTTAATCATTTTTTGGAATTGTATTCAATTGGGTTTACAAGCTTTCAATTCCTTGTGATGTTCCAGGAAAAGGTTCCTCTTTCCTATAAAAACATCTTTGGAATATTTCACGGGACTATGTTTTAATTATCATAACATTTTCATTCTAGTTGGACTAGGCCATTACTATTTAATTTATACAATAAAAAATCATTATAAAAAAAATTTACAATTATGAGACCTAAAAAGTAGGTAAGGAAAAGCAATCAAGGTTTAAAGTTGAAAAATCATTTATAATCATTTACAAATTAGAAATCTCACTTCTAAATGTAGTTGAAATGAAAAATATATGAAAAATAGTCTCTTCAAAAAAGTGATTTTCTTGCACCATCTAGGCACAAAAGTAATTTTTTTAGGTTTTAGGGTTAAGGTTTGATTCTAATGGACAATACCAAAACAACCTAACCTTAACCCTAAAAAGTAAACAAAGAAAAAAAGACACAAGAAAAAAGAAATAATTTATAAAATAGATATTTATTATAATTTTGTTAATCAAAAGACATAAGAAATTTGGAGAAAGTAAAAGTTGATTTCAAGTTTACTTTGTGGAAAAAAGCTTGGAAGATTAACCTCCACCCCAAATCAACCTTGGAATCTTGAATTTGCAAGAAAATAGTAAGGGGGAAGTATGATTTTACAAACACAATGCATTTAGTGTAAGCTAGAATGCAAACAAAAGCCAAAAGCAAGAAGCAAAAGACAAAAGCAAAAAATGAAAGAGAGAAGTGAGAAGCAAAAGTTAGAAGTGAACACCAAAGTAAAAAGACACCTTGAGCCAAGGCAAAACAATCTAAAGCAATAGTCAATGAGAAATGAAAGTTAGGCAAGAGCTAGAAACGAAAAGTGAGAGCTAGGCAAGAACCAAAAGCAAGAATTGAAAGTTAAGCAAAAGTTAGAAGTGAGAAGTGAGTTAACAAGAGCTAAATGTGAAAAGTGAAAGCTAGAAGCAAAAAGTGAGAGACAAAATCAACAAGCGAGAAATAAAAATGACAAACAAAAGATAAAAGTGAAAAACAAAAGTAAATAGCAAAAACACAAACAACAAATGAGAGATAGAAATAAAAAATAGAAATGATAAGCAAGAAAGAAAAATGTGAGACATAAGGAAGAAGCGAGAAACAAAAATGATAAGTGAGAGATAGAAATGACAAGCAAGAAAAACGAAAGCAAAAAGTGAGAGACACAAGTGACATGTGAGAAATAAAAGCAAGAAATGAGAGACGCACGTGAAAAACATAAGTGAGAAATGAAAGATAGAATCAAAAAATGAAAGACAAAAACAAGAAGCAAAAAGCAAAACACAAAAGCAAAAAATGAGAGATAAAAGCAAGAAGTGAAAAATTGAACGAGAAATAGAAGAGAAAATAAAAAAACAAAAGCAAGAGTCAAAAGTGAGAGGCAAAAGACAAAAGTGAAAAGTGAAAAACAAAAGTGAGAAACAAGAAATAAAAGTAAAAAACAAGAGTCAAAAGCGAAAGCCAAAAATGAAAAACGAAAGACAGAAGTAAAAAGTGAGAAATAAAAGTGAGAAGCAAGAACCAAGCAAAAGCTAGAAATGAAAAGTGAAAGATAAAAATGAAAAACATAAGCGAAAAATAAGAGCCAAATAATACCCCAAAATGATAAATGAAAAACAAAAACAACAACCATAACCAAGAAGCGAGAGCCAAGTAAGAGCCATAAGTGAAAAGGGAGAGACTTAAACCCCTAAACGGCTAGCCTTAAACCCCAAACCTATACCTATAACCTATAACCCTAAAGTTGAAAATTGAAAGGTATTGGGACATACCTTTCCCAATTTTCAACTTTTAAATTTTTTGAAAACCTTAAAGGTTTTGAGTGGTGGTGGTTCTCATTGGGATGAGAATGATTGATCAAATTTTTAGTTTGATTTTCACTTGATATAAGAATCGATGGGTTTCAACCTCAGAATTGGATTAAAAACCTTGCTGGTTTTCATGTTGCCCCTAAAAACCACCCCACAGGTTCAAACCACTATTGGGTGGGTATCATGTGGTTAATATTTTTATTTGGACCTTTCATGGTATCACTTTGAATGATACCTTAATTGAAAACTTGATCATCAATTCTCACTTGTGTGAAAACAAATGGTGAGAATCAGTTCAAGTAAAAAAAATTAAAATATTGAGACTTAGGTGAAATAAAACCTCCGTCTTCAAGTCAAGTTTTCAAGGTATTGTGTACTTTAGGTAGTAGATTGAAATGAGTAATAAGTCAAAATTAAATAGTAGGTCTAAACCCTCTCACAAACAAATAATAATGGGTTTGTGAAAATTGCCAAATGATAGTCAGCTCTTTTCAAGTTTATGAAAATCAACATTATGAGAATTGATTCAAATTTTTAAAAAATATTGATATGTTGTCTTGGTGTATAAATTTTTTCTTAAAATTAAAAAGTGAAAAGTGAAAGCTTTCGTAAATTATTTTATGAAAACTAAATCTAACGGGTATCAAAAAAAATTGATGCCCACCCAACCTTGGTTTAAACTAGTGTTGTCTGGTTATCCAATTTCTAGAGAAAATTTCAAATATGAATAAAAAATATTTTCAATTCTAAAAAAAAAGATGGATATGTATATTTAAAATCCCACATCTTTTCATATATAAATGGTTATGTATTAAAAAAAAATAATCCCTTTGCCGATTATGAATAAATGATTATTGAATGTTAAAAATTCATGGATATGCATAAAGTATATGTATTGCCAATTTGTCATTTCTCACTTAAAATGTTGACTAAGTTTAAAATGTTTGAGTTTAAAAGGAGAATGCACGATTAAATGTGTCAATATTGGCAAAAATTACACTTCCTAGAAGTCCACACAAGATTCTTTAAAATGATTCAAATGGACATGGTTTTTACTTTTAAAAATGTTATTATTCTAATTTTTGAATAATACATTTTCAATCACCTAAAAACCTTCCTAAATCTATGTGGGAACTTGTATTTAATGTAGGTCATGTCATTTTTTAATTTGGAAGTTCTAAAAGGAAAACCCACAAAGTTTTTACGAATAATGCCCCATTTAAAACTTTCAAAAAATATTCTTTTGGAACAAAGATATTGAAAATTAAACAAAGATTACAATTCATAGAGACTTATGAAAATATGGTCAAATTTCAACCATTCAAAAGTCCTTAACTATCAAATGTTAAGGTGTTCAAATAAAAATTCTTCGTATGAATTTACCTTATATTACATCATATATTGAGTTCCAATAACAAATTTGGAATGTGAATCAATATAATTTTTTTCATTTTGTGATGGTCCAGTCAAATAATTAATCCATGTTTTTTTATTTCAAAAGTGCATCACTACTAACAAATGAGTTTTTTTATCAATAAATAACCACACAATTCTTTTCATAATGAATTTGTTAATTTAGATCCAAATCCTAATTAATAAATCTAAGGATATATTAATTATCATATGTATTTGAATAAAAGGTACTCAGAAAAAAAAACACCATTTTGTCACAATAGTGAGACACTCAATTATGCATCTACCTTGAATGCATATCCTCCAAACCTTAAAAAATCACAAACCCTAAAACTTCTTCTTGGATATAATAATAATTTTTTTGGTTATGTACACCTCTCATACATAAATAATGTATTTTTTTTTTTCAAAATTCACAACCTTGTGTAAAAAGGGGTTGGTGAATGCAACCAAGGATTTTTTTTAAAAATACAAAAAAGTCACCATATGTTGATGGAAAAAATCTAGAAGTCCCCAAATTTAGACAATGTGTTTTTGCAGATCATCAAAAATATGCAAGATTGCCAAAAAAATCAATGTCCCTCTAGGACAATTGCCATTTACTATTAATTAATGCTGGGGATCCTAGCCACTACACTTACTTAAGGAATTTGAAAAAAAAAAACAATGTACACATAACTGGACATATGCTTAAATAATCCTTGGATATAGATATGCATTTGGTTAATGGAAGTGTCTTCCTTCCATCCATGGCCACCAATGATTCAAAATTAGTGGTTAGTATGTATCTGGAGGATGTGTATAATTATTTTTTTTGAATTGATGCAATTTTAGGATATGCATTTATGCATAACCAAGAATTATGCATATACATAACTCGCCAACCTTGTATAACCAAACAACACTAGTTCAAACTAGTGTTGGCTAGGTACTTGGATTGTTGGTTAGGAATTGACAATTCTAAATTTGGGAACTTAAAACCTAATTGGAACTTGTTTCAAGTTTTGAAATTTGGTGGGAATTTTGGTAAGTCAAACTAGGTGGGACTTGACCCCATGTTCTTGATTTATGTTTAATTGAAACTAGACCTAGGGTTTGGTAACAAATTTCCAAAGTAATTGGAACCAAATATTTAGTTTTTTAAAAATCTAGTTTTGGTTTCAAATTAGGGTTTAGGTTTTTTGGGGGCTAGAGTTCAAAGTTTTTTAAGGTTCAAAATTGGGTAAAATTGGGACTCTATAAGGATTACAAGTTAGAAGAGGCCATTCAAGGTGTTAAATATAATTTTGGAAGCCTTAGACATGGAACCACATGCCAATGATCAAAATAAAAGAAGTTTTGATCCTTTTGAGACATTTAGTGTGCATTAGGGCTTCAAGTTTAGAATGGGTTGGTTTGTATTAGTTTAAGTTTTTAAAAGTGCTATAATAATTCCTTTTTCATTGAAATTTTATTTTATTTTTAAATTTTGCATTGTTCATTTTGATATTTTGGATGGTGGAACCGGAATTTGAAGTTACTAGAAACTAGGTGTTAAGGAATCAAGAACCAAAACTGACTTAATTTGAAAATGAAAAAAGAATTGAAATTGGAACCACCCCTTAAACCCAAAAAGAAAATCAAATTCAGATCCCATACTTGAAAAAATAATACCAAAACCAAACTAAAACTGATCTTTTAAAAAATGTTACAAACTGGAACTGATAGGTCCCCCCTAGAATCGGGGGATTGGCCAACATTGGTTCAAACCAATGTTGGTCAATTAATACCTTTTTGCAATAATTGGTTGAGAAGGTTATCAATTGTATTTTTGAAATTTAAGACCCATCAATTATGAAATTTCCTTATAAAAATAATACCTTTGATTATCAATTTACTTGGTTAATAACTAAAAGCTATGCATAAGAGTTGGTTTTCAAATATAGCAAACCCCTTTTATAATCACACTAGTTTTTTTGAGTCACATTCTTGTTTGTGTCACACAATTTTTGGTAACCATTCATTTTAGTTAAAAACACCATTTTTTTGCACTATCACACTTGTTAGTAGCACAAAATATTTGTAAATTTTTTTTTTGTAAATGTGATTATAATGGGGGGAATCTAGGACAAATATTAGGGTTTTGTAAATTGTGTGACAATGTTAATGTTACTTTGTGTTCAAGTTGTGCAAACTAATAACAATGAATCCAGTTAAAGAAAAAAAGAACAACTTTTAATGTAAACAAACAAAAGATATGCAGACTTGCCAAGAAAATAAAAAATCTTAATTAAAAAAATATAGTTGACAAAATACATAAGCTAATAGTTAAAAAGTTCATACTCAATGTAAATTGTCACATTAAAATAGGCAAAAATCACAACCTTCTTAAAGTTTAATAATGCATAGTAAAATTTAGAATAACTCATGTAAGAAATTTAAACAATTAACACCTTTATTTTAGCATAAAAGGATTGTTTTGTAAGGTCTTTTTTTCTTATAATCACAATCTTGTAAGGGTTTATATGGAAAGTGACTGTACACATATAAATCATAATTCATTAGTCTCACAAAAACAAGTGGCCACAAGGGCATGATTATAAAGGGGGTTTACTATAATCGCCATGAAAATTACTAGTTATATTGCCTAAGTAGGGTAGGTCATAATTTTTTTAATAATGTTTTCTTAAAAGGTGTCTTCCACATATCATAAATATGTGCAACATTCTAAGATTGATAACTTATCGAGAAAAAAATTCAATCATTTGAATAAGTTATTAAATTTAACAAAATCAATAACCAATGGTTAGGTTATCAACTCGATTATCAACAAATAAATAATTGACTATTAAATTATCAATAAACAGGATGATAAATGGGTGTTTTTTCAATATTAGCTCACCAACACTGGTTCAAACCATAACAAAAACACAATGAAACTATGCATCACATGAAGTGGCTATATAGGATAAGAGAAACCTTGTACATATGCAAACACAATGAACCAACATGTGAGTGAACCAACTCCCACCAGTGCACCATGCACAGATGGTGCTTGGACAGGAAATATTTTTCATAGTACTCCAATCACATATCTAACAATTACTATGGCTAGATATGTATTATGCATCCATACGCATCTGCCTATTTAGTAGTCACCAAGTGCCTTGCCAACTTACCTGCCTCCATTACTATCCAATTACATTCCCTACCTATTCACTTACACTACTTACTTACAAGGTTAGTGTTGGGTGGTTCTTAACCCTTATGAATAAGGTTTAGTTCAAGTTCTAAAAATTAAATTAAAGCAATTTTGATTCTGATTTGCAAAAAAAAAGATTTTGTAGTCTGGTTCCAAGTCAGGTTCATTTAAACAACAAAATCAGGATTTGGCTTCTTGGTCAATTTCTAAAACTTAGACCCGTTTCTAGTTCGGTCCTATGTAACCTGGACCAAAACTGGCAATTGATTATCAATTAACCTCTGGTTAGCCCTTGGTTCTAGTCCTTTTTAAATAAAAAAGAAGTCTTTAATCTAATTTCCATTTTGGTTCTTAATAAATCAAGATCTTGGTTCCAGTTTGATCTTTGTTTTTACAAAATCAAGAACCTGTGTGACGCAAAGCTAGTGTCAAACATTTTCTAGGGACATGGATGAAAGAAGGGAAGCAACCCTAATTCATGATGACACAAGACACCAAAATAGCGAACAATTGTTCATCATGAATTTTGAGGGCGCCAAAAGTCCAATGTGTATTGTTTGTTTCTGTGTTTTGGTGTGTTTTGTTTGTTTGTAGGTTTATGGGGTTTGAAGTTTGCAATTCAATGGAGATAGGTTTTTGAGTTGGCTTTGGTGATGGAACAGGTTTACTGCTGCAACTGGGGTGGCTCTTGAATGAGCCATGCAGATCACGTTGTGCATGACTGGTTGGTGTTGGGAAGATGATGGAGCCGAGAGGAAGTGTGATGGATATAAATCAAGGAGCTCAAGTCATCAGAGGCAGCTAAGTTTTCCTTTCAGAATTGATGTTAAACAACAGAAATGTGTGTTGGAGTGCATTTGAACAGAAAAGGAAGAATGCCTTTCTATTTTGTGTTTTCTTCTAGCCTGAAGCAATCAATTTCCACTGCATTGAAGTCTTCTGGAAAATAGAAGGTTAATCTATGTTAGATGTAGGGACTAAGTCAGGGGAGGTGATGACAGTGTCAAGGGATTTCACAGCGGTCCATGTGGAGTGTTTATGGGTTTGGGTGTCGATTGGGGAATTCTGAGAAAATTTGCTAATGTGATTGAGTTTGGGAGAGAGAGTACTTGCTGAATTGTGGGAGCTCTGGAGAGAAAAGGGTTTCAGGTCTGTTATGGGTGCCAAGTGAAGAACTAAGTTTCTAGGATCCAATCTATCTCTTTGTCCAACTTTTTTGTTGAGTGATTCTGATGGAAAGGGCATGAGTGCATGAAGTCAGTGTTTATTTGTGAACATCCCAGGACTAGTGCGCTTTCTGAGAGCAATCCAAGGAGAGTTCTGATCTCCTGGAGTCTTTAGTTTATGGTCTAAACATGGTTGAGAAGGGGAATAAAGGAAGTTGGTGTTTATTGTTAAAATAATGAGCTTGATGCAGCCACTGCTGCAAAGTTGATGTTGATACTATTATCCAAATAACAGAAAAAAGATTTACCCATTTAAGTTATCCCCCTTCTTTGGTGACACTTGGTCCCAGTTCCAAAAATCAGATCTGATTCCAATTTTAATTTTACTAATCGAATTGAAACGGCCAATTTTAACCTGCCAAACTAGACAATCGCCCAACCCTGATAATTACATAGGTCTTACAGGATTGGTTATTATGGTGGAACCTCACCTGAGTTACAATTCATCCACTACAAAACATAATAATGGAGTCTTGTTGTCTGGACCAAACAACCTATTAGGAAGGCTTTTGGGGTTCGGATTCATAGTTATCTTTGCTGGACAATGAGTTTTGTACGGTTGTCTTAGGCAGGCAGAGGACTAAAGAGCGACTTTAGACCAGGGTCCAACATCCAGGGACCAATGAATTCAAGCAATCTTATTGGTCAAAGGCTTTAAATTGGTCCCAAGGCCTTTAGTCAAGCGTCCAAGACCAAAAAGTGGCAAATTGAGGCTAAACCTACATGGCACCTGTTTGGGAGGGAATATCAATTGGTTTGGACCAAAAAACAGTGTTAAAAGGAGAGCTCCTGATTTGGAGAACCAAGAGTCAGGCTAGGCACCAAGGCACCAAGGCACAGTCCAACTCAAGGATTCAATTTGCTTCAAATCAGTTCAAATTGGTTCCTAGGAAATTGGACCCTGGACCCTCATCTAAAGTGGGCCTAAATAGGCTCCAATTTCTTGGGAACCAATTTGGATTAATTTGAAGCAAATTGAATCCCTAAGTCAGACTATACCTTGGTCCCTGGCTTGGTTCTCCAAATCAGGAGCTCTCCTTTTTAGCACTTATTTTTTGGTCCAAATTAATTGATTTTGCCTCCAAAACAGATGCCATGTAGGTTTAGCCTCAATTTGCCACTTTGTGGTCTTGGACCCTCATCTAATGGCCTTGGGACCAATTTAAAGCTTTCAACCAATAAGATTGCTTGAATTCGTTGGTCCCTGGACCTTGGACCCTTGTCTAAAGTCACCCGTAAGAATCCTTTTGGCTTTCACAGTGATCTTTACTGGACAACAAGTTATGGAATTGCCATAGGCAAAAGGGCTCAAAATGCTTTATGGGTTTCATAGTAATCTTTACTGGACAACAAGTTACTTAATTGTCTTTGACCAAAAAAAAAAGACAAAAAGGAGAAAAAAAAGACCAAGAGTCTACACTCTATATGTTCATGATCATCTTTACTTAATAACTAGCAAAATTTTCTTAGCTAGAGAAAAAATAGTAAGTAGTTGGTTTCATACTTATCAATGAGTTCAAGTAAAAGGGAGAAGAAGCCGATTTTGTATATATATTCATTTTTGTATTATGTATATTTGTGTCACCCAAGAACTTCTCTACTACACTTATGATATGCAATCATATGACATAAAATTTGCCATGAGATACAACTCAAACTCACCTCACAAACATGGATCTTCAACTAAGCATGATTTAGGGCCATTTTGATCCATTTTACTTTTGGCATGATATCTTGAAATTTGTATCACATTTTGAAGTGCTAAATAATTTTAAAAAAAATTATTTGCGGGTGTTGATATGAAGAGCTATTTTTGAATGATCTCTTGCAACATATGGTTGGCTTGAAACACAGATCTACACCTACTACCCATGGAGCTTACAACCATATTACTTGAAATGGGGAGTTGTCCATATGTCTTCCTTCTTGGGTGTGTGGACTCAGCTATGAGTCCATTCGATTGAAGATGATGAAGAAACATTGCATACGTAAACAACCTTTCAAGCTTGTAGACACACCAACTTGAATAAAGACAAATTGTACTATTTTATAAGCTTTAATTATTCCTTTTTGTTGTGTTTATTGGATTATCAGGTTTCAATGTATTTGACTTATTCAAAAAAAGATCTACACAAACGAGATCAAGCTCACTTTGTGGCCAAAAGATAGGGGAAATAGAGTATTCCCCTTGCATCATCAAGTTCAACCCCATGAACACAACTTAAGCGACCTTCACAATTCAGAATTTGACAATCGAATTAATTCCTAGAGTCAAACCAACAACTATCCTGATTTTTGCGACAAGAAATCTATGAGTCTGAGGGGGTTAAATCAATCTGATCTTTCTTTCATAAGCCTCGACTGACATTGTTTGGCAAAACAGAAAATACAGATTCCCAGATCCCAAGACCACCATTAAACACAAAACCTTGACACTATATGGAGGCCGAACAAATCCAAGAGATGATGCACATAATTTAGACAACAAATGAGGCAGTACTTTGTGTTGAAGATATGCAATCCTCTAGAAGATTATCAAATGAAACCCATCAACCCTTACTGGAGTCCCAGATGAAAACCCACAACAATAAATGCATTGTGTATGTATGGAGATCTCAAGAAAACTAAGCACTCTCTCCCTTCAGAATTGCAGGGACAGAAACTTAAACAGTCAGATTCATATCCCACATGAAACATATATTTGCCAAACTTTGTCACTTGTAAGATCCCTAGTGATCTTCATCATTCCCCCTATCACGGACTCCTACACCTGGTGTTCAACTACATTATTCAAAAAGGCATAAGGTGCAACAGAGACAACTTATCTTTCAGAACTACAGCAATCTACACCTTCAGGCATTCTTCATTCCAGTGCCACTACGTATTGCAATATGTCTACAACACAAATAGACACATCTCCAAAACTAATAGAAAATCACTGAAAACTTAGCTTCTTCGTCCTCATCTCCAAACCCCAAAAAAAGAACCTCCTCATTGCAGAACTGCCATCCTTCAAATATGCACAACTCTTCATCCTTTCGTAATCCAAAGCACCAATCAGAGCCAAATTCTCACAAAGCATCATGAAGAACAAAAACCAACATATATGAGCTTGCAAGCTCACAAACTAAATCAAGAGAAACAAAGCGCCCACCTTCTCCTTCCTCCATGAATGAACAACCTGCAAACATAAAACACACAAAACAAACAACATATTATTCCGAGCACCATATGGTTAGCGTGCTCATAACAATTACTGTTTTCCATCAACCGTCATTTTAGAGCAGTACCTTGACAACTCTTTTTCACTTTAGGCCTCTTTTTAGGCCACAACTCCATTCAAATTCATCTATGGCTATCAATAGGTGGCCCAAAACGTTGAGATTGAGACATGGAAAATTTGAGGAAAACTCATTTCCAAACCTTATATGCACCTAAAGTCCAGCTCAATTTTTTGTAGTGTATTTTCAGGTCCCTTACATGCCCGAATTTCTCACTGTACCTTTTGAATTTCGGAAGGTACAGTACAGTCTGTTACTGGGCCTTCGGAAATCTGGAAGGTACATTTTTGATTTCATCTTTTCGTTTTTTTCATCATCTTTTCTTTACTCCTCTTCAATAAAGATGGCCCTATACAACCAGTCAGTGTTGTCCTTGTGCCTTGGGAGATCCACTCCATTGCCATGATAATGCATCAGGAGATCCACTCCTAGCTTTGATTAGGATAGAGACGTAAAGGAGAAAAAAGAGGAACGATGGTGGAAAGAGCCAAAAACAATTAGAAACCCAAATACTAAAGAACTGGCAGCTATTAACAAAATCATATATGCACCCAACACTGGTTACAAGACTAAGCAAATAAAAGAACAATTGCTCTCATTTTCAGCTATGCAGGCTGCACTCCCTGCAAAGGCTTATGCAAACCAACATTGGTGGCAAGGAAGGTGACGGGGAAGCATTAAAAGGTATTGCACATTGGAGAAATAACGATTGCCATCACAAACTTCGGTTAGGTGAACAAATTAGTCCTTCATGGTTGTGGCATGGAGATCCGCTATCATGATATTCAGCATTGGTTTGACAACTGCCAATCCTATATAAGCAATATTGCATTGTTGCCACGTTTTAAGACGACATCACTCAAATCTGATGTGAAATTTGTCACATTAATCATGTGCTTGTGAAGAAGCTTGCAAACTCATATCTCACTGCATCTGCAGCTGTGAATGAAAGAACCTTCGATGCTAAATACCACAAAACTTTCTGGACATCAAGAATTCGCATGGCATTTTTTTGCTTTGGATTCTACACTAACTGAAGGTTCCAGCAGTTGACACTCTAAACAAGAAAAACATGTTAAAACAATGTTACATGATCTAGGGATGGTGCATGTCTTGACCTGTAGTTTGTTGTATTAGTAGTTGAAGACATGAGAAATCAGCTTGAATGTTTGACTGCTCCCATGACAAATTCCAAATTTTAAGGCCCCTCTACTACAAATGGTGATCAAGTAGGGCCATGAATGCTTTCAAAGCATAGGGAATGAATTCTTCACAACTAAGCATCATGAAAACAATTAATCTGACTGACCATCTGAAAGCTGAGTATGTTGAAATGATGAGTGGATTATATTTGAGCTCCACGTTGCTGTGCACTACCAGTGATGATCAACTATTTTAAATTTTTCTTATGTTTTCATATATTTATATCAATGTCAAATTAATTTTTAAATTATTATATATTTCATGGACATGAAAAAAACCATGTTAATTAATTTATTTATATCCATGTTGGTGGATAGGAAAAAAGAATGAGATAGTTATAAAATGAAGGTAGTTATTAGGAAAGGTGGGAAATAGTTATTTTTTAATTGTCTTTGGAACAGTCCAGGGATGACCATATAACCGGAGTGGTCATGTAGAAGCGACATACAAAAGTTTTTGCAAAGACCCATATAAACCAGTTCTTGCATGATTGGAATTAATTAAGGTAATTACTGAGTTTTGTGCCCATACTTAATAACAATTCATGATTGATTATGGTAATTATCATCTTTGCACAGTTGCATCTTGTTGCCCTGAGCCTCTGTCCTTCATCTTCTTTAAGAGCTCTCTGTCAGAGCAAGAAGTTGACTCTCCAATACTTTTGAGGGGGGGGGAGGGGGGAGGGAGGTGTGTGCATCTTCACATTTCTGTGACCTGAAAAATATGATTTTAACACTTACAAAAGGATTTAGTGGAAAATATAGGCCCTAATTCAGCAGATTTCAAATTTTTTAAAGAAAAAAATTGCCAGATTTCTGCAATAGATTGCAGCAAATAGCCAAAATATAAATTAGGATTATTGAATTTTTCAATTCCATGTGTGGTCTGTACCGAACTTTTGCTAAATCTTTTTAATGTAGGATGGCCAGTATGGCTGCAGTGCAAAATTGGAAAAGAACAACTGAAAAAAAACCAGTGTTGGGCAGTAATTAGAAACAGGAACAACAGACCCCCAGCGGTTATCAAGGCAGTTTTTAGGATTCATAACCATGGTTCTCAAAAAAATTGAAGACATATTTTTGGTAGGTAATCACCATTCTCAAAAAAAGTGAAAAGAATCAAATAACTGGCCAGAAAACCATTGGTTGTTTAGGCCAGTCCTTTCATGAAAACCACACGTTCATTGAGATTTTTGAACCCTGCTATGAGTCCCAGGCATAATATTAGTTCAAGTGATGTGGATTGGGTCTTGTGGCTCTTTGCGATGTAACTCTTGTTTTCAGGGGGGTTCATTTGAAGTGCACCTGAGTCTATATGGGCTTGCACAATGCCGACTTGGATTTCAGGATTCAGCACAAAAGGGGAGCACAAGCTGAACCTTTGCAAGTACAAGGGGTTCTTACCACTGCGCATAAAAGTTGCTAGAGTTCATGCACATGATGTCACAGTTATCACCACCCTTACTTCTGTGGATAATTTTCAAACTCACTGCACTCTGCCCAGAAAGGGTTTTAACAGCTCCAAATTCATATCTAAACATTTCACAAAGTCATTTCATACCAGATATTCACTTGCTTCTGTCATGATATATGCATGTAACTGTGCTTCAGTCATCTCAAGCAAAGCCAGCCTGCAATCAATTTTCAGCAGAAAGACAATCCAGGTCCTATGGTGAAGAATAGATCTATCCTGACACAAAGAAATAGAAGGTAAGGCTGACATTGCAAGAGAAGAATGCGCAGTATTCCCACCAACGTTTGGTAAAACATGGCAATTTTAATAGCTTTGAAATTTGTGACCTGCTTGAACTAAGGAGTGGAAGAAAGAATTAGAGCTTTTGAGCCCTTGTCTTTCAGGTGGAATCAAGTTTGAACAAGGAATTCAACTATAGATTGACAAAGTTACCTGCAATATTATAAGTCTGCTGACTGTGAATGATAGGATGCTCCATGATGTTCTAGTAATTTGGGTCCATTTGGAGAACTGTCAATGGTATGTTGCAGATGACAAATTCCAAAATGCTGCAATGTATAGGAGGCACAAAGGATTGATGAATTGGCAGATGCAGCAGCAGACATCATGCTGGGTTCTTAATGACCTGGAGTGTCAGTGCAGACTGCCTCCTCAGCTGGAGCTGCTGCTTTTGCTGCAGAGGAATCCAGGCCAAGTGCCTCAAGAATAGCCACATTGCTGAGGTGTTCACCAAAATGCTCCTGGCGGAAATCAACTAGTGTCTCACCACCCTTAGCAAAGATAAATGTGCCTCCAAGTTGCCTGTAGGACAATGACCAAGAATCCCATAAAAATTCACATAAATCAGCAGGCATCATTGCAATTTACTTTTAGTCTAAGAGCCTTGCTGGTTTTCCTCAATGCTAAAGATGCACCTTTTCTGTGATGAATGTGAAAAAGCACAGATTCTTGGTTGATTTTTTCAAGCCACACGTACATAGCTATGTCCTCTGGTCTCTCCAACCAACAAGTACATGTCTCTTTCACCCTAACAGCTGCTCCTTGAGCATTGTAAACACATTCTAACCTGGGTTCAACATTATTCCACAGACTCAATGCCCTTACAGCTGCACATTTTGATTTACTTGCTGACTCCGTAATCCTCAAGACCTAAAACTTGGAGCATTTGATTCCACAGACACTTGCAAGGTGAGAATGACTTGTAACTGCATGATACTTGCTATCCATGCAACAGATAACAGTTCAGAGTGTTACAAACCTGCCATCACCCTTCATGTTGCCTGGAGTGTCCTTGGTCTTCTTCCATCCATCTTTCACAGCTTGATTGGTGAGCAGCATCTTGACCGTACCCAATATGCCCACTGATTTTATGTCTAGTGCCTTGTGGATCTTCTTCCCATTGTCTATGTACAACTCACCCTTCCAGAAACCCCCCTGCTGGTACTCCTCCAAACCCAGCTTCTCAAGACCTTCACCCAAGGCCACACAGTGCTCAGTCAAATTCAGGGGCTAAATTGTTTCAAAGGAAAAAAGAACCTTGTTGCCTTACTTGCTGGACATTACCATGAAAACTCAACAATTCATATGTGCCTTACCAACTCCAACTATTCGAACACCACTGGCCTCCAACTGAGGGAAGATTTTCCCCATTTCCACAGCACCGCCACGGCAAAGCTGACATCCAAATCTCCTTAGGACATGAACAATCACAGGCTGCACACATACAATAGCATGTACTTTATGACCGACCTTCATAGCCCTCCAAGAACCCCTCCACTCGTTGAAGAGCAAAATCTCCCATATGATCTTCCACATGTAAGGTCAGCCTTAACACTACTAGTCCTCTGCTTTCTGAATTAAGTCTGGAACATATGAACTGGAGGAAAGTTAGAGCTGGGACATTACACTCAAGCCTATATCCTTCTCAGATTGCTAAACTGAGCTTGTGAATACCCAGGCATGTATATGTCTTTTTTGATGTCAAAGAGATAAATTTATTTGTAGAACAACATGTGGATGCTAGCTACATATTATCCAAAATACAGACTTGCCACCAGTTGAGTTAATCCTTATGGTCACTCAGTCTTATGAAACATATTATGCAACTGAGCAAATACACAAAGAATGGGCAAATCTGAGCTGAAGTGCATGACTTGGACACATTTGATTTGGTGGACAGAATGCAGACTTTACGGTGAGGGGGAAATTTCTTTGCTTTTGAAAATGGAGGAAGCATGTGCACACCTGATCCTGCCAGAATGAACTCAATTTCACATCCTTGGCATCACCAGGGCCTACAATTCTTTCGACTTCAATGTCCCCTATCGTCTTTGCCACAGTAAAAGTACCTTGCTCTGTCCCCATTCTGCATGCACATGTCAGATTGTGAGTCATTTACTTATGAATGTGACGTCCTTACTTCCCACTGACTTTATCAGCTCCCGCCTGTGATCCCTTCCTCAGAGCTAAAAAACATCGTAATACATCACACAAACCAAGTTCTGAATTTTCCTTTCTTTCTTCTTAGGACTCAGAACCACAATGGTAATACTCCTCCTTACACCACCTTCTAAAACCTGGATTTCAACTTCTTTTTTGCACATGTTTCGACACTAATCCTCCCAAATCCATAGTAGCACTCAACCCTCCCAAAATGGAACATCAGCGGAGAGTTTTCGAGCACACATCGTGGCGTCTCTGGTGTCCTTCCAGTGTATAACATGCGGCTCTCGAGTCTCATCGCAGTTTTCCACACTTCTATTACAAGTTTGCTAACGCATGCTCGTCTTGTTTTGGAAGAGAACAAAAGTTTCTGAGACACACCGATTCGCTTCTAAACTTTTTAGTTCCAGAAAGAAGATGATGCATAGAAGATGTAACATACTCCCAAAAAGATCGAAAAACACACAAGAGCGCGCTTTCTCATCTCATTGATCGCATGACATGTTAAAGAACAACGACAAACAGGCTGTCTAAGACCAATCAGGGCTACAAAGAGCAAGTTCCAATATAAAACCGAGAAAATTCATATATTGCACACTCATAACAACAACAACAACAAATCCTTCAACGAATTCTCCATATTACCATATACTCAAACACTCAATCTTTGACAACAAAAGACATATAGAACAACAGCAGTTTGCAAACCCTGAAAATCGCAACGAGCTATTATTCCGATTCGCTTCTAAACTTTTGTTTCCAGAGAGGTGATGCAGACAAGATGCAGCATGTGCTCCCAAAAAGATCCAATGACAGAGAAGAGCGCCGGGCTTTCTCAACTCTGACAAATGTTAGAGAACAACAAGAAACGGGCTGTCTAAAACCAAGCAGCCTAGCTACCAAGAGCAAGTTCCAATATAAAACCGAGAAAATTCATACCAATTGTGCACAACAATTACAACAACGACAGCAGTTCAACTCCTTCAACGAAATTCTTTTTCTCGATCTGTTATCGTACACTCAAGTTCACTCAAATCTTTGAAAACATGAGAGAAATTGAAAAAACAAAGCCGACAACGCACTTCCAGAAAGTCACAACAACAGTTAAATATTGCCATCATCATCATCAACAACAAATGTACATAAAATCAGAGCTTCTCGATCCCGTTCTCACTCACCTCCGAAAGCTTGCAAGCGTGAAGGGCGACCTCAGAATCAGGAAGCGGCGCGGTTGCGAAGCAGACCAACAAGTGCGTGCGTGCGACCCGCAGCAGCAGCAGCAAACAAACGGAACACAGAGAAACACAGATACCTAAGACTTGGAGGGGGGTGACTAATTTCTTTGCCCGAGATGCCTGCCCGAGATACCCACAGAGGGAGCATCTCGGGCAAAGCTCAGTCAGTACTCGGGCATTTCGGGCAAAGTAATTATTAGTGGAAAAAAAAACCCTCACAAGAATTTGTTTTCAAATTCTACTTTGCTTTTGCAAAAAAATAATTCCCTGAAAAGGGCGTCATGTAGCCCAATCAGTGGGGTTTTTTTTTTCTTTTTTTTAATTAATTTATTTTTATTTTAAAATTGTGAGGTAGGTAGGTTGGTGATCATTCAAAGGAGGACTTAGCCAAAATTTGGCTATAGGTTAGAGAGGAAAGTAGAAAAGTTTAGGAAATCCTGCTATATGTTGGTGACATGCTAGAGCGTATTGTATAAATATGGTGAATTCAAAAAAACAATTCCTCATAATGTGCCACAATGTTGAAAAAAAAAATTCCAAAAAAGCCTTCATACTTATTGCAAGGGCTTTTCTTTATGTCGAAAAAATGCAAAAAATTGCAAAGAATAATAGAAACATTGCATCTATTAAGTCACTCAATCACACAATATACAGGGTTCTTTTTTCGCAATTTTTTTATGTAGCCACATTGGCTATCATCCACAAGAGGAGGAATTTGCCAATTTTGGCTACAAGTCAGAGAGGAAAGTCAATTTTAAAAAAAAGAATCCTGCTATATTTTGGCTACTGGAACCTATTGTCTAAATATGGCGATTTTTATACCTGAGTTTAGTTATTTTCCCTTTTTTATTTATAGCAGCTACTCTATATATTTATATATAACTTAAACTTTTCCTTTGCATTCCCAGGTATACTTTACTTAAATTTGTCCTTTGTGTTTATTTATAGGGGCTATACCTAACAAAGCAGAACCCTTCTCTTGGGTGCTTGTTTAAGGAATTTTTGTTTCTAGTCAAAGTGGCCATTGGTGGTGTGTTTTGATAGGTTTACTGTCTTCTCTTTTTTTCTTTTTTCTTTTTTTCGGTGATAAGTTAGTTTTCATTTTGCATTTCACTTTGATGGGCATTCTAACAAATGTATTTCATATAACGCATTCACAAAAAAATTTACATTGAAGAATAGCCTTTATACTTATTGCAAGGCTTCTTATTGCAAAAAAATAGCCTTGGTGGCAATCATCCATAGAAAGATGTAGAAAAAATGATCATCATCTCTAAGAAGATTTAGCCAAACATGGCTATAAACCATACGCAAAATACAAAACTTTAATCATCCTTCTATATTTTTGGCTACACATGGAAAACCAAATTTAGAAATCTGACAGACTTTTATTAAATTTTTCCCCTTGCCTTCTTGTGATTGAAAACCTTCAAAATCACTAACTTGTAGAATAATTTCTATTTTTTTAATTTCTCTTTTTGGCGAATTTTTTTCAATAAAAAAGACTATTGCTTCTCTCAGCTTATCAAACATCTTTAAAAAATTTCCTTTATATTTACATATATAGCTCATATGTTGAACTTTGTTCTTTAATCTTATGAGACATCTTAGTGCAAAACATTCTTCTTATGCCCAATGCTTTACACCAAGTTGTTTTCCCTTGTTGAGGTTTTCATTAACACTTAATTGTTAAAGAATGAGCGTTCAGTGTTCACCCTTTTGCTTTACAGTTTTAGGTGGTGTGTCGTGGCCAAAAGCAATGGCCGTAGAGTGCCGAGTCACAACTTAGAGCATCTCCACCCCCAAAACAACCCCTTTATAGAAGAGTGTTTAACGATCACTGTGCCCACGCACAGCCGTCATAAAAGTTCCTTTAAACACTCAAAGACCATTTATGTCTTTACATCTGGACGAGTAATAGTCAGTGTCCACGTCCATAGTAGGAAAAAGATCTTCAAGGAGTTAGAACGACAGCTGCAAAATGGACATCGATACAGGAAGCAAAGAAGGATTTACGCTATCCTGCTGCAAGATTGAATGAAAAGGGGTGTTTGCAGGTATGGGGTGAAGATGCTCCTAGTTTCCTCATATTGATGTGGTGGAAGCATGGCCTTAAATTTGGTGCAAATTCTTTCACAAGTATGTGTTCAGTGCTTGCTCTTCCACCACCACATTGCTTTTACTTTTTTGGTGTTTTGATGATCAGATATGACCAAAACATGGGTTTAAAATCAATTCACAAATTTGATGCTTTATTCAAAGATAGCTACTCCAGCAGTAAAGGAAGGGTTTATTGTGCTGATATCATAAGGAGAAATGGAACTCAAGTCTCACACATGCGCAGCTTTCCACTAGCTTCTTTATTTTCATTTTTCCAAAAATTTCTTGCCATGTGCAGAATACCGATTTGACCATGCAATCCGTGTCTACTTTGTGTGTGTAGAGGCATTCCACTCCACATGGTTCAAAACAATTCGTTCTCCGTTACCTTCCACTCCATATGGTTCAAAGCAATTCATTCTCTTTTACCTTCAAGTGAACTTTTTTCAAAGAACAAATTTTTGAAAAGGAAAATGAAGAATTTTTTCAAATCGTCCGTTTATTTATTTATTTCATAATGGAACCTTCAAAATTATTTAATTATTCAATAAGCATGTGCTGAAGGTGCCCTTGTACTACCTAGTTCATAGCAATTATCAAAAGAATTAAGACTACTTATCAGCGTTGGGTGGTTAGTTGTGCATGTAAAATGGTTTAGGACTTACATTCTACGTAAGTGTAAATTTCATAATGAAATTTATTTACAATTCATGGAAGTGTAAGTGTAGAACATGAAACCTATAAATGTAACTGTAAAATTGTGTAAATTTATTTTATGTTGTGTAAAACAATGTAAATGTAAAAATAAACACATTCATATGGTTTTACATGACCATGTAAAATAGTGCAAGTGTAAAACACAATAAAACAATGTAAAAAATGTGATTTCTACTCAGGGAAGGGAGGATTTCATAAATTTTTGATGATAGACCAACCAAATGGCCCATTGCAATATATATATATATATATATATATATATAATCAAAACATTTGTGCTTTGGGATACACCACAACTAATGTAATTAATTAATATGAATCACAATAAGTACAATAAATATCTAAGCTCTTATAAAAGTTGCAATAAGTAGTACTAGTAATAAAAGTTATACTCAAACAATGGTGAGGAAAAAATGTTCATTTATAATATTTCTTAAAATAACACCACCATAATCCCATATTGGTAGAAAATGCTAATGTTTGGGGAGTACCAAAGTATCATTCTTTTTGTGAAGGACAAATCAAAATGGTTCAATGTAAAAAACTAATAAATTGAGCTTTGAAATGCACCCACGACCAATTAATATGGATTTGCAACAAGGTATTGTCATTAAAGGTATATAATATATTCACTTACACGCCCCAAAGTGTTTACACGGGGTTGTGTAAATGTATTTGACAAACATTTACATTGCCCTATGTAGCCTCGTGTAGATGTAAGTGTAAAAATTTCAAATGTGTAAATGTAAATGATTTACATGGGATTTACACAATGTATATATAATTATTGGCACTTACACGTACAACATTAATGATTACCTAGTTTTGTCAATTAAAACTTTCAATTCTAATTACTAGGTACATTCATGGTTGGGGTACACAAAAGGAATGTCACATCCCAAAATCATTCTCAAAACATTATTTTGAATGACCACTACACTTATGAAATAATTTTTTTGGTAGATTTTTTTTTCATTAAATATTCACATATTTTTTTATTAAAATGATGAACATTTTGTGATTTGAATGATTAAAACATGTCCTTAAGTGTTTTGAAAGATGGTTCAAGAACCACATGTCCCAATGTGTAATTTTATTTTTAAAAAATTCAACAAAATTAACAATATTTGTTCAAATTGCTCCATATTTTGACCACAAATAGAATAAAATATGTTCTATATGATGGCACAAATTTTTGGTATGATAAAACACTAAATTTTGTGGAATTGATATTAAAATCTTGGATTTTGTCTTATAATAGATGTGTTGATAAAGACAATCAAATTAATTTTGTTAATTACAAAGTTACGTTCCAAAGATTTGGAGAGAAATATAGGAGATGTGGGTGCAAAAACTAGGACAATATTTCATGTCTTTAATAGAGTTTTAGCACTCCAAATGAAAGTACGTCATTTTGGAATGTCAAAGTAGTCTTGCATTCCTTTTTGGTTTATATTTGAACAAAACATTCAAAAAAATTCAATTGATTTGAATCATTCGTTATAACATTTGTTGGTTGAAACCTTAAACATACATATCCCCCTTTCATTGTTTAACATTTCAAAACATTCATTTTGCTAAATCTTTGTTGTAAGACTCAAAACATAGGACGTGGATGTCATGGTTCTTGTTGTGTACCCTAATTGTGAATGCACCCTACCCAAAATTGAATCAAAACCAAGTTTAATTTTGGAAACTAGAATCAAAATCAAATTTAAAACTAGATCCAATTCAGAAACCAAAATCAAAATTGGCTTGAATTCTACAATGAAAACCAAAACTTTTGAAAAATATTTTTTTGGGGCGGAGAAAAATGGTCTCCAATCAAATGTTAACCAAACAATTAACCATTAGGGTCCATTCACAATTGGGGTACCAAAAAAGGGAAAAAAGGATTTAAAGATTTTTTAAAACTATTTTTACACATAACATTTACATGAAACAAATTTAAATGACAAAAACTGAATAATCCAATATAAGATAATTCATGTGTTAATGGTGATTTTTCACATTCATACATAATTGTGTATGAATATTTCAATTTAACACCAAAAATGCAAAAAATCCAAGAAAATTTCAAAATGAGTTTCAATGGGCAACCAAACATGTTTTTTGGCAAGATTATTTCCTACACATGTGACCTGCATCTAAAGCTAGACATTTTGAACCCATTGAACATAATTTTTTAATCAAATGGTTAAAAAAATGAGTCCTTTGCCTTATAACCCTTTCCCTCAAATTTTCAAGATTTTGAAATTTTTGTATGATTTCGTTTTTCATCAAGTTCATCCAATGAACATGTACTTTCATAGAAGGGGGCATGCTTTTGTTGTACATAAAATTTGAAATCAATTGTATGATTTTATGCCTTCCTTTTGATTACTTTTTTTAAAAAGTATTTTAAACACTTGATTCCTTTAGTTTATAGGATTCAAAATAACATTTACATAGTATCCAAATTATTTTTGAATATTTTTATTAATTTCAAAAGACATCATTTTCTCTATTGCCATACAACTATCCATTACATTTATAATAATGTAAGATAAACAAAAATCCAAAGTTGTCATTTATAGTCCTTTTTCAATTAAACGTTCTTTTTTGGTACCCCAATCGTAAATGGACCCATTAGTTTCAAACCAAATTATTCAAAATTCAAATCAAGTCTAATTTTTAGAATTAGAACCAAAATTGAATCATCCCATGTGCAACCATTGTGCACCTTATCACCAAACATGTGAAATGGTATTCATGAGTAATAATTCTCTTATCACAAAACATTATGAACTTTATTTTAAACATGTTCACTTACATAAACACAAACATATGTGCATAAGTGCAAATTGGAATTTTTTTTGCCTAGAACATGTAATGTTTGTTCATAAAAAATGATGTGTTCACAATTAGGATTATGTCAATGGATGGCCATTATTCAAACCTAGGATGCATCTATTAACTCTTAGGGCACCACACTTTGGGGAGGAAGGGGGGCAAGTTTCAACTCTTATCACACTTGTCACATTTTTTTCATAGTAGTTTCCATGGTTTGAGTTCCATGGTCATTAACATTGTCATTGTCGGTTTGTTTTTATGCTCATGTTGTTCATGATCTTCTTGTCAAATTATTCTTGCAAGATCAAGCTCATGGCAGTGGTCTTGTTCATGTTTTAAGCTTCATGTGATCTTGTTCATTCAACTTTAACTTCACATTCAAACTATTAATCTTAGTGTTCATCTTGGTTTTTTGGCGAGGTTTGAGCTGTTGATCTTGGTGTTTGTCTCGGTCTTTTGGTGACGCTTGAATTATTGCTTTTGATGTTTATATTTGTTTTCTTTTAATCCTTAAGCTAGTAATCTTGGTGTTTGTCCTAGTTTTGTGGTGATGCTTGTGATGTTGATTTTGATGTTCATATCTTCTAACAATTTTTAAGGTTCAACTACATTGGTGATCTAACTTTACAACAATTTGTTTATTTAGTTCAAACCTTCCCCCTTCCCCCCTCCCATGTTTGGAAGTTCTTATATAAGGTCTTATAGGCATGTTAAGATGTGTTTTGCAACTTGTATTTTCAATTTCATTCTTTGTCATGCATCTTGCACATTTTGCCATATCTCCTTTTGTTGCACACTAGAACTATTGCCAATGTTCACAACTTGGAAACCTTGTGCATAAACTTGGAAGCTTGCTTGGAAGGTCATGTGAAAGTTATCACCATAATCTCTCACTATACAAGTTGACCACGATGGTAGGAACTTTACTTGTTGCTCACTTAATGATGGTCAAAGATTTTTGTATGAATTTTAATTGTTTTTCTTCTTTGCTCCCTAACCTCTTTTATAGCCTCCCTTTCCAATGCCTTTTGCCACATAATGCTTAGGTATTTAGATGAAATAACCGTGTATGACTAGTTATAATCTAACAACAATTAACTACCTTATTGACAATTGTGGCAAAGACAATAAGTTTGCAAATTATAGTGCCTCTTGTTTCAAGTTTGCATTTAATCAATCATGTATCTTCTAGCTAGTTAAATGATTATCACTAAATTTGGGGAGTCATCAAATTCACCATTAAGGCCTCATCCATGCGTGTTGTGTAGGTGTTTGCATCAATAGGGTTGGGTGGCATTTCTACATAGTCTCGGTGTTATGGTGGTGAAGGTGGACAATGGCCTTCGTGCTCTTCATGTTGAAGTGATCTTGCATCTTGCAATAGTTGCCAACTACCATCCAAGAAAACCACACCTTTCTAAGCTTGTTCATCATCTTTTTCTAGATATGCATATTCATCCTCCCTTGTCCTAATAGTTGTGAAGACCTCACTTGGGCTTGTCTTCTCGTCTGTAGCCTTTGTGTTTAGTTGCCAAATCCCCATGACCATGGATCCTAGCACAAAGTTTTTTGACAAAGCTTAGTGGGGGTATGTGGACATGACTAATTTTAGAATGCGAACACATAAAAAATGTGAACACAAAAGAAACCATCACCAAACAAAGGTAGGGGCTTAGATGTTCACATTTAGTTTTAGTTTTTACACCTCACATTCATTTCCAATCTGTGAACACATGCTCTATTCAAAATGAAAAAAACAAAAAAAAACCATCACCAAACATAGGAGGGACCCTTGAGGTTCATTTTTTCTTTTTCAGTTTTTACACCCCACACCCATTTGCAGAAGGTGAGGAGGGCCACATGTGAACATGCTATTTTGAGAGCAAATAAAAAGAAAATCCATCACCAAACCCTAAAGAGGGACCATTGATGTTCACTTTTTCTTTACATTTTTAAACCCCACACCCATTTCCAAAAGGTGGGAGAGTCATATGTGAAGAAGCTATTTAAAAAGTGAACCTAAAAAAAAAACTCATCACCAAATACAGGCCCCTCCTGTTATGTTCACTTTTGTTCTAGTTTTTTACATTCACACCCATGACCAAGGATGAGTTTGAGGGAGAAAGTGTGAACAGCCTTTTCTTTTTTTGAAAGTGTGTAGAAGAAAACCCCTCACCAAACAAACAAGGGTGCACTACCATCCATTGGCAACAAGCCTCAAACCCTAACTACTGACTAGGGTAGCTTATTGTCCTCATAGAGCATGAGGAGAAGGGTCCAGTTGGTATTGAAGGTTTGGTATCTAAGTCTTATTATTGCAAAATTTAAATGGCTCAGTTAGTAAATTATATCATAAACATCAAGTGCTAAACTTCAGTATTTATCATAAATGTTTTAATTGAAATTATGTGTTGATGATGTTTGTGATGCAAATCGAATAGAAGAATTTACCTCAAACTTTGTAAATGTTTTAATTGAAATTATGTTTGATGATGTTTGTGATGCAAATCAAATAGAAGCATTTGCCTCAAACTTTGCTCTGGCATTTATTCTGCAAACATCAGACCAACAGATCGTCGGCATGATGAATGTGCAAATGAGGTCATCTGGTGTGGGAATTCAGCCAGCACCTCAAGCACATGTAAATGTGAATAATGAAAAACCACGGGATCAATACATATCACTTGGATATTGAACAGATCATGCATGAGTCATTTGAAAATGGCGTTGCTAGTAATTACTGTAGTTGGATTGATCATGTTGCTGCAGCTTGTTGTTGTTGTAAGTTTTGCCATTCTCAATTAGAGCTTTGACAGTTGGTAGGGCATAAGGGTCACCCTCCTCCAGTACTTTGAGCACACTCCCACCTCCTGTGAAGAGGTAATACTTGGAGCTCTCCAGTGCAGCATGATACAATCCTGGATGCAAACTATTCCCCAATCACAATTGTCCCACACCCACAATTCCAATTCATCAGTTCATGGACTCTCTACATTGTCCTAACAAGCCTTCTCTACCATTCAATGTATTCATGGACTGATTTGAAATCAAAGCGCCTGAAAGGTAGGATTTAGGTTTTATCCTACAGTTTTCAATTGGGTCACCAGAGTGTCCGAAGTTGTAATAATTGTGTAAAGATAACTTGGGTAGTCTGCTATTTCACAGCATTCAAGCCATGGACCTTGTTCAAGGATGTTGATTAATGTTAATTACCTTTTAAACTCCTGTAGAGTATCTCCACCACCAAAGAACTTTAGGGCAGAGCGGTTCCGGTCAATGGTGGCATCCATTTGGCTGGTGCCATGCCAGAATGTTGGCATGAAACCCATCACAGCATTCACAAATATGGTGCTGGCTGAGTCCAGTGCATCTAAGACTTCTTTTGTTTCAAACGAAGCTGGGTGTATATCCACAACATACTTATACTCTTGCCCTGCTGCAAAATCCTGCATCACCCCAACTCCAGAGTGTTTTGTTTATGATACTAAATAGCCAAAGAATTTTTAGATATGCTTAGCCTATCAAGGATAGACCCTTGTCTCACCACTATGGACAGCCACATACATGCCAACATTTTAACTGGCACTCTGTAATCCATCCCTGATATGCAACCAGCTGCCATGGACTATTCTTCCACTTCTCCAGGCTGATTAACAACCAGAATGGTCTGAGTGGGCAGATTTTAATCTTGTAATGGCTTAACTGTCTGTGTCAGAATCGGAACATTCCAGAACAATCCACACCAGCTAGGTTACTTACTGGTATGGGCCAGGTCTTGACCTATTCCAGAGTAGATAACAGTGTAGCTTACAAACGCTTTCATCTTCCAAGTTGCATTGCCATTGATTTCAACTCTGAATGAAGAAAAGAGACGAACCCTTTGGCCTCCATGAAAATAACTTCAGGCAGGAGTTTGAAAGCAATTATTTGGTTCAAAGAAACCATTATCTTAGTTCCCAAATAGAGGACAAGTGAAAAGAACAAAGTTTTGATTGACAATTTACCTTTGTGTTTATTGTCCGGAAGCGGCCTTCAAAGCGCCCTTCCAGTGTCTCAGTTTCAACCAGTAAAGGAAGCTCCACAATTTTCTGGTCAGTCTTATCCTGCTCAACCAGGCCCCTTGCCAACTCTATATCTGAATCCTGCATCAAAAGAAAACAACAATCAATATCAATTGTCAACAATTTTGGTGATCCTCAGCCAAGTATGACAGCCGAGGTGCTTGCCTGTGCAGAATCAGCCCTACCCATTCTCTAGCATGAAGTGCACTGGCTGAATCAGCTGGGCCTCACCCACATAGGGCCCACTCTCCTAGGTTAAGAGCTAACATACAAGAATTGGCCAAAGTTTACCCCCTCAGCTTGGTGTATCAATTCTGTATGGGCAAGTGGTCAGGCCTACTTAGTGCCCAAAAAAAAGTCTCTACAAAAGAAGAGTAACACACAAGTGATCTGAAAAGTTTGGAAATTTAGTACCCAATTCAGAATATAGTGTTCATGATCAGTCAAAATTTCCTTGTACACAAGGTTACAGAAAACACTTGGAGAAATTTCTTGTGTATTTAGGCAGCTCCTTATATTCCTTAATAATCCCCCTTAAAAATAGAAGAGATCTTACACCTACTCCTTAGTTAGTGGGAGTGATCTTATGCCTATAATAGGCATAAGATCCGTTCTACTCCTAAACAGTGAGATAAAATCCCTACCACTCCTCATGATCTTCTTATCTTTAAACTTTAGGCTTATGATAAGGTTTAGGGTTTAGGTATCAATAAGAACTTGTTCCAACATTTATTTTGCAAAAGAATATTTAGAGTGCACATACACTACGGTACCTCCACACCCCGGATTTTGATGTTGTATTTGGCACAGAGAAACGTGTTGTAAACGATTCCACCCAGAAGTAGCTTATCCACTTTCTTGTAAATTTCTGCCAGAGGCCCAATTTTGGTGTCATACTTAGCACCCGCCACCACTGCCACGAAAGGTCTCTTTGGACTCAAGATCTCCTTCACATGGAACAGCTCATCCTGCACCCAAAAGAAAAAAAGCAAACCTCAGGCTCTCATGTGATGCCTCCTGAATCATGCCTGAAATTATATAATATTTTTCAAACCCTCTCATGTATCCCAAGAAACTCAGAAATTATAGAGCTATGTGATAATTCAATTCAAGAACCTGGAAAGAATCTTAACATTCCAGGAAAAAGATTGATCATCATGAACCCACAAGAAGAAGGTCTCCTAAAGATCATCATTCAGGAACTCACAACAAGAAGCTCTGCCTAAGATCATCACTCGTGAATTCACAAGAAGCTCCTCTGCCCAAGATCATGTTTCATGAACCCACAAGAAAGCTCTGGTAAAGATTAGCTCCCATGAACCCACAAAAAGAAGAAGCTCTGAGCTATGTAACATTGTGGTTCAAGAGGACCTGAAGGCAAAGACCGGCATACGACGGCAGATATCTGGTGATGTGGGTAGTGGAAGCATGAGCTTGCCATGAGCCGAATGCATCGTTCACAAACACGTCCGCTAAACCTGCCAATTGCACCACAAATCTCTCCATCTTCTCCCCTTTGTCCTCCTCCCCCTGCACATTCAAAGCTCACTCCAGCACCCATTGATTGCATCAGCTGATGAGTACACAGACAGAGACAGAGAGACAGAGATTTGTGTGGAGCTGCAGGAGATTGGGATCTAGTACTGTACCGCAAACCAACGGGTGTTGGGCAAGTAGATGCCGGCGATTTTGCGGCTGCGCAAGTCTTGGATGAGCCAGTTGATGGACGTGTCGATGTCTAAGATCCCTTCCTTCTCCGTTGCATGGAACTGCGGCACCGCGAACTTGATCCGCAGCTTGCGTTGCATGTATGCCACCACCGCATCCACCGAGTCCTCGTCTTTCTTGATCGTCAGCGTCTTCGTCTTCTTATCGAATGGACGCCCAATATGCGTCATTATGATCGGCCTGCAAGCAACCCACCCACCCAACACACAAGGAAAAACTTGTCAGCTGCATTCAGTTCTCAGTACAACACAAAAGCTTTCTAGAGGATTCTTCTACGACGGACGTGATCGATCACACAGCAACCTAATGGAAAGAGACCCTTAGTACGTGTTGTACCTTCCACCGCGCTCAATGATGTTGTACATGGTCGCCAGCGTCACGTCGATCCGGTACTGGTCCAAAATCTTTCCTGCAAGAACAAAGAAGATCATGCAGAGCTTAAATATATCCTCAGAATGCAAAATTGCATCACAATCCCACAATAGGTAGAGTGATCCGATCGACGCGGTCATCGGTCCCTGAAACGAGTGGTACCTTTCTTGACGACGTTATGATCAACTCGGAGAAGAACCACTTTGTCTCGCAGGTCAGCATGTTGCAGAAGAGGAAGACGCTCGTCTAGTAGCGCGGGATCCCTGCAACCTTCTTCCACACTGTAGCCCACCTTCATCCCTATCTGATCCCCTGGAATGTAAGGCGCCATGATTATGATGATGATGATGATGGTCTCCTGCGGATGTTGCACGACGTAGCCGCTACAGTTATGAACTCTTCCTCCTCACAGTGCTCCACTCCCAAATGCTTGTTCTCTCACACCACCACACTCGACTCAGAGCTCTCTCTCTCTCTCTCTCTCTCTCTCTCTCTCTCTCTCTCTCTCTCTCTCTCTCTCTCTCTCCGACACTCTCTCTTACTGAAATCTCTCGCAAGACTTCTCCTCAAACACACACACACACACACACACACAAACTGACGATTGCAGCAAAAGCACAAAACACAGTTAACCTGAAACCTGACAAAAATTCCCCTTGAATGCTAAAGATTTCTCAGACAACCCATCTTCTTCTTCTTCCTCTTCTTCTTCTTCGTCTTGTGCTTTTGTCTGTGTGAGAAGAGCTGCAGCAAGTCTAGTGCTATAAGCTGCTAGCAACTGTAGAAACTATGCACAAGGAGATTTTTGAGCTCTGAAAATGAGAACTGAACATGTGAGATCTTGTAGTAGCACCGTTTTTGTATTCCAAATTTGGGCATGCTCAACAACATCCAGTGTGCTAATCCAATGCAAATCCTGACCCAAATCCAGCACACTCTCAACAGTTACATGTGCTGTGCTAAATTCCAATTCATAAATTTCTTGACCCAAAATGTTCAGCACTTCCAACTTGGTGTGAGACCTAACCCAATTCAAATTCTCGCCCAAATTCAGCACTCCTTGAGCAATTACATTTGTGTGCCAATCCCAAATTCTGACCCAAATTCAAAGTGCACTCTTCTCAACATTTGTGTGCTAATCCCAATTTCTGACCCAAATTCATAGTGCACTCTCAGCATGGTATAATGCTACCTAATCCAATTACAAATTCTGACCCAAATTCTGCACTCTCAGCATGGTATAAAGCTACCTAGTCCAATTACAAATTCTGACCCAAATTCAGCACTCTCAGCATGGTGTGTAGCTACTCCAAATTTTGACCAAACCTCTTCTTGTTTAAATGGAAATTCCCACTCAAATCCTTCATGAGGTAGGTACTTCCACTAATGTCTAGTAAGCCTTCCTCCCACCCCAACCCAACCCCCACAATAAATTAAATTTTTTTATTAAAAAAAATCACAGTTTGATCACCTAGTGACCATAGAAACAAACTTCCAAATCAAAGTACAAGCGCTACCATACTAAAGAAATCCTTGAAGGACTAAGAGTGTGATATCTCAAATGTTCCCGATTTTGGATGAATTTGATGTGCTACTTTTTTTCAAGGACTAAAAATGAGCAATTATGGCTTTGAGGTGAATATTTCTTGGATTTCATTCATTTTTTAATGGTGAGAAAATTTGTTAAGTTGCCCTAATTAATGTCCAAGCTTGAGAATCAGATTGTAGACAAAAAGTTTAGAAGAATTTGAGAGACACAAAGAAAAAGCTTGGAAATTTTTAGTAGAGAACTTTTTAAGATGGTGAAATTATAAACAAAAGAGCTTGCAATATTAAGCCATGAGTGGAGTAGGAGAAGAATTGGACAATTTGGAGTAAATCCAATCACCAGCTCACCAAAAGGAGTTGCACCATCTAATTTTGGATGTTGAACTGAACTTTACTTCAGTTCAACATCCAAAATTAGATGGTGCAACTCCTTTTGGTGAGCTGGTGATTGGATTTAAAGTTGTTTAGCACCCCAGAACTAACTGGGGAGAAGGTGGAGATGTGGCACTAGAAGAGAGGTGGGAGCTATGGTTAATAACTTTGTAATAAAAACAAGTTATTAGTCCACCAATGGGTTTAGGGTTGCGAGGGGGGGGCAGCAAATAAAGTTTTTCACATTAATATTTTACCAATCTAGAAGATGAAAGTGTTGTTTTTGGTATTAAAAGAGCCTTGGGTGAACCAGCAGCTATACATTGGTACCTTGGTAAAAACCTAAAAACCCTAATGTTTTTGAGGTTGGTACTAAACTGGACCCAACTTTTGAACTTTTAGACCTTTCTAACACTCCACTTTCTAAAAAGCCTTACTTTTTTTGGGGGGGTCAAAATGGAGGCACCCAAGTAGTGAAAACTAATGATAACATTCATTATTCAATATTTTCAACTCAATATTTTACCACCCAAAAGTATGGAGTAAGCTAAGTAGTCAAATATGTCCTACAAGCTTCCAAAAACACATGATATAGGAATGTTCACCATTTTGTGAGAGACACGGTCAAGAAGCTCTGCTTCCATTTCTATGCAATTTCTTCTGGTCATGGAACTTGTTGTGAACCTTCCGAGTTTCAACCATTATTCAAGTGCTGTACACGACTCGTCTATGCATCTAGTCTTAAAAGGTGGGTGGGAGATGTTTAGTTTATTGGATGAGTACCTAGTACGCCGTGGATGGAAGGATTTGGAACCAACATCTCATAACAACAATTGATGTCGAATTTTGCACTTGTTGAGTGCACGGAAGGACAAACATTTTCATTGCATCCTTACACAAGTTTATCATGTTTTTCAGATCTACTAGCATGGTCCCTGTTTCTTGATTTCTTTTGTAATTGGGAATCAGAGATGATGCTTACACCAAAGCATGACATTAGTCCCATGTGATTCCGATTTTCATTTACTAATGGGGAAGAGAGGCAAGGTTTGCAACCCAGATTTTTTTTAAACTAATTTGGACACCCTAACTAAGTAGGGTGGGTTATTGGGTTTTTCTAATTTTTAATTTTCTCTGCTTTTCAATCATAAAACATGTTTAGGGATTTAGGATTCATAACCTTCCTGAATTAAATTCCAATCATCTGGGTAGGTTATTAAAATTTGAAAACTCAAAATGCTCAACTGGTATGTTATATATCAAGTGAAATTTCACAAGTTTGTGAAAATTTTAATAATTAACAATGAGAGAGAAAAAAGCAGCTTTGGCAAGGTCACATCCAGGTACAAGCCAGAATCAACCAAACCTTGCCTGCTCTCGTACCTTAAGATCAGCCTTTGTTGGCCTTGCCTACCAGGGCAAGGATATTGTGTATAGATTCATTATGGAGTATAGTAACTTTTAAGGGATTTTGGCCCCTACCAAGTTTGTATATCTATTTTGATTCAAGGATTTTGGAAACATGATATTTTGGCTTGTGTTGAAACTTGAGATTAGTTATAGAGTTATGATATCTTGAAGGATTTTGGTTTCTTTTTTAGAGGATTTTTTTGAAGAATATATTTTTTGCATGGTGAAACATTTGAATTTCCATGATTCTTCTTTTGTATTAAGATACTTTTTAATGTAAATGGCAAGGCCACAGTTGTGACATGCCCCCTTGTTCCATTGGTGTAAGTTCATTAAACAGCAAGATTAAAGCTTTAAAACTTGAAAATGAAGTGATTTTGGAGGTTTTCAATTGTGATAAGCTAGGGAAAAATACGAAAAATTTTGTCAGATTTTCCATATTTGGATTTTATTCTGTAGCCAAAAACATAGAAAGATTATGAAAGATTTGTTCTTCATATCCGGTTAACAACCAGATTTGGCTAAATCTTCTTCTTAAGGATGATTACCAACTTTTTTTTTTACAGATGGATGACCGCACTTTGGCTACAAACAAAAATTCCTTTTGAAAAAAATACTGCTTCACATCAGTCATCATCCAAGGTAGTAAAGCCAAGGTGGGAAGTAGAAGCCAAAGAGTCTGTTCACATGCACAGGAAGATAGATGTCCGCTCAACCGCAAAACTTATCTGACAGCTGAGCTTCTACTCCACTCAAAGGCTGAAGTGCAAGTCAGCTTGCATATCCCCTCCGCTCACCAAGTCCATCCTCTCAGCTCTATCAAGAACACTATTGGTTGGAGGGGCAGTTAAAACAAGCTGTTGGAGGATGAAAACTAGATGGCTGAATGGTGAAGGAACACGGAAGGGCAACCTTGCGTGCCAGCCCTGTCACTCAGCCTCCACATCAGTCACTAACTAGCTTTGCGGCCAGGTCTGGATAACTTGTGTGTATCCGAATCAACAACAACCCCTCTTTGGAAGAAGCAACCAAACCCTTCCCCCCACTCTCTAGTAGTGCCTTACCCTAAGGTCAGTTTCGTCATTAAATAATCCTCAAAATAGTGAAATGAAATTTTGTGAAAATATGAAGTTGTTGTTAACATGTTGAAAATCATCATAATTATCATAAGCTACTACACTCTGAATAATTTCACTCCTCATATCACAATATTATAGTACATGATGGAAAATATTATAATTTCAAAATTAGAAGGAAAAAAAATTTTCATTTATTGAAAAATAATAATTATCTGTTTTTTCAATGTGGAAACTGACCCTAGGCTATGGTACCTCAAGACCACCATAGCCTACTAGGGTCAGTTTCCATGTTAACAAAACGAATAATTATTATTTTTCAAGAAATGAATTTTTTTTTCTAATTTTGAAATTATATATTTTTCCATCATCTACTATAATAGTAATAATAGGTCTATTTTTATATGAGGATTATTGAAAGATAACATTTTGGCTTGTGTTTAAACAGTTATAATATCTTGAAGGATTTTGGTTTCTTTTAGAGAATTTTTTGAAGATTATATTTTTGCCTGGTGAAATATTTGAGTTTCCATAATCCACCTGGCAAGGCCCTTGCCACAGTGTGACACACCCCTTGTTGTTGGGGCAGTTGGCTGTTAGAGATTTTGCTTCAGGCAAAAGGCTGTTAGAAACTGTGAAACCCTAGGGGGCGAACCCGAAGCCCTAAAACTCTAAACCCTAGGGGCGATCCCCCAGCTCTAAACCCTAGGGGTAATCCCCAAGCTTTAAACTCTAAATACTAGGGGCAAACCTAAAGCCCTGAACTCTAAACCCCAGGGGTAAACCCAAAGCTCTGAACTCTAAACCCTAGGAGTGAACCCAAAGCCCTAAACTCTAAAACCCTAGGAGCAAACCCAAAGCTCTGAACTCTAAACCCTAGGGGCGAGCCCCAAGCTCTCATCGTCTATCAAGCTTCACTTTGGGTTGTAGGTGTCCGTGTGTTGTATTTTTTCTGAATCCCACAAAGGATTTGGATACTATGGCAATGTCTGTAGGCAACTTCAGCTTGCTACCAGCAAGCTCACCCGTATCGCTCACTAGATTTGCCAATCCGTTGTCTTTACGTGTTGCATCTTGTTGTGTGTGGCATCAAAAGCACCCGCCTCTGGGAACAACAAGAATTTGTTGCTCAAAAATTGATAGAGCTTCATGGCATCGGAGCAGCTTGCGTCTTGTGGTAGTTTGGAGCTCCTCAAGTGGAGCTTTATTGTGGCACCAAAAGTTGCATAATGGGTCATCAGTTTGGAGCCTAGAAGAAGCTCAATTCCATGGCTGGCGATCGCCCCCAGCAGTTTCTTCAACAAATAGAGGTGGCTCCAGAAGGTTCAGAGATTGCAGAGCATTGAGGAAAGAGGGAGGTGATGAAGAACTGCCTCCAAGGAGCAGGGAGGAGGCAGTGGAACAAGCAGGAGCATCAGTATCAGCTCTCCTTGAGAAGGCACTGAAGAGACAAGGCCCCTCCACTGTGAAGCAAAGGAAGGAACAGAAACAGGTGAGGCTGAGAGTTGAGATTCCTGTGCTGGATGATTCCCCTGCCACTCTGGTCTCTCTTACTCTTGACCTTCTAGCTTCTTCTTTCATCAACCAGAAGAAAACAGCACCCATCAAAAAGCTCGTGTTTCTCTCAGATACATCCTTGTTGAACCTAGCTCTTGAAAGGCAATCTGTGGGGGGACAAGCTCCAGAGAGCCTTACAGGAATTGAGTTCAAGCTTTTGGTGCCAGAGAATGCTGCAGCAGCAAAAGTCACTTCAGAGGAGTCTCAGGTTTTATTCATTGTGACTCCCAAATTGGAACAAGCTGCAATTGTTGCAAAAGTGTTGGAGGCTTTCAATCCTTGCCCGGTTGTGGTGCTGAATCCAGACTGGAGTTCTGAGGTTGAAGCAGCAGACAAAGACATAGCACGGGGAACCCTAATTTCATCTTTTGAGGTAACATACTCATACCTTCCTCTTGCTGTCCAAGGAATTTTTTCCAAGACTGAAGGAGCAGTCCTCAAGCATGTCAAGAGTGGAGCACCAGCAGGACAACCATGGCTCATCTTTGTGAAACAAAATGACCAATTCATTTGTGTAAGTAGTTTGCGACGACGCCCTCAAGCTGCAGATTTAGAATCAGCTTTGTACAATTCCATGGCTGCTAACTCTCCAGTTACAAAGTCAATCCGGTTTCTTCGAGGGCTTGTTTCAAAGCAATGATGTGAAAAAAAAATTCATGTACAAGTTTTACCACCCCATCTTCCTCAACTTAACAAGTCTATTGGTGCATTACTCACTATTCTCATCTTCCCCAATCAAGCATGCAATGTACTATGGAATGGTCAAGCCCCTGCCCATTATGTCAGGTAAGGCACCTTGGAGGCAAGCCTATAGGACAAGCTAGGCAGCCTACCCAACATAAAATGGGCAAGTGCAAGTCTATTCCATGACAATTAGGGTGTGGGGTGGCACATTCAACAAGTTTAACAAAATTTCATGTTCAACAGAGATTTTGGTCACTACCATGGGTGTATGATCATCACCAGAAGATGATGTCATATAACGTCAAGAAAATGACATAATCTGCCAACCCCCCAGACCTTAATGTACTATTCGTTAAACTGGAAAACTTCAGACCAAAAGCAGATATCAATTGTCGATGTATCTGCTCTGTTTTTTAGTATAATAGCAATTGGTTGTCATGGATGACTGGTTCTAGTAACCATATGTAGCAACCACAAGAGGTGTTGTGCAGCAGCTGGGAATTTTAGTAGTGTTGGTAACTTGTGTCTTGTTGGATTTTTGTGGAAATCAAGAACCCCAAAACTCATTGAGGGCTATCAACCAAGCACTACCTTCTATATGGGCTTGCAATAACTTTGGCGCCAGATGTTGTGGTTTGCAAAACATCTTCAAGCAAGGCAGGCCACTGCAGTGAATAGCAGAAGGGCCCACTGTATTGACCTGGCTTGGTCACTACACTGGGTAATGCCCTGGCAGCAGGACCTTACACTCCAGTCCTTGGGCTCCACCCTCACTTCACAAGTGTAATGCCCTGCTGCCAGGGCATTACTCTACACCTTATTTCCATTTACGAGCAATGCATTACCCAACATAATGGCCTAGGCAACTACATTACCCTACACTTACTGTCAGGAAGTGAAAAAAATCATTATGGGTGTTGCTGTATTGAACTTGAGCTTTATCCTCGTGCTGGACCTGGCAGTTTTAGAAAAAGTGGAGGTTGTCCAATATGCAATAACAGTGCAAAGAGCCTATACATTGGCCTACATTGCCGTAGCTGAGCAAGCCCATCAATCATATTGTTGTGCATGCTCTTCTATTAGCACTTCCTAGATTTAAGGTGGCTGTCATGCCAAGTGCTGCTGCTGAAGAAATGCACACATTTTATCAGGGCACCTACAAATTTGTAAGGTTCTGTCAAACAGTACCTTACAATTTCATAAGCATCCTGCATCAGGCCTAAGGTCCTGTCAACAGGAGTCTATGATTTCGTAAGCATCCTTCGTGAGGTTGCACCAGAGGAGCAACAAAAAAATACACACAAGAAAACATGCCAGTTCTGTGCAGGTGGAAAATCAGGACACTACAAAATTGTAAGGTCCTGTCAAACAGTACCTTATGATTTCATAAGCATCCTGCATGAGGCATAAGGTCCTGTCAACAGGACTCTACAATTTCGAAAGCATCCTGCGTGAGGTTGCACCAGAGGAGCAACAAAAAAATACACAAGAAAACATGCCAGTTCTTTACAGGTGCAAAGTGCAAACCAATAGGATCAACAAGGACCAAAGGGCAAAGTGGTCACAGTGAACACACATCTAGAAGCGCAGGGTTGCTCATTTTTCATTGCTCATGTTTTCAAGCATGATTTGTGGGTCAATTAAGCTAGCTCTTTCTTTCTATGCTAAGTTGGAAAATGCACAACAACAGAGTTTCCATCCATCCATGCACTATTGCTCATTGTGGCAATTTGATCAACCATATTCTTGAAGGCCATCATCACAAGAAAAGAAGGTCATGTAATCAATCCCCGGAAAGAAATGCAAAGGATTCTGGTTGGGATTAGGCCTATTGTTATTATTGGGCATCCATTAGAGAAATGACTGGAACTGGCAATCTTTTGTAAGTAGCTGTCCAAAGTTGTAGTAGTTGTTGCGGTTTTGGAAGAGACAAATACTATGGCCAGATGAACATGATAGAGGTGGTATCATTTGTTAATAGCACTCCAAATCATAGCTATGGAAAAACCCCAAAAACAGGTCCTTCCTTTGCAGCAAAGCAAAATTGCAACTCTCGATGTTGCAAGCAAGAGACAGCACTAGCACCAGCAGCGCCATGAGGGAGAGAGAAGCTCCCAAGTCTGACGTGATTAGGTCAAAGAGAAGCACGTCCCCGTAGTCTTTCATTTCGCAGAAACAGAAAACAAGGAGAGAGAGAGAGAGGACACGAGCTTCTGGCTTCGACCTTTTCTTTCTCCGGCAGCCGCAATGAGGTCTGCCGTTGCTGCTGCCGCTGCTGCTACAAGATGTCTACTAGCCTCGCGTGGTGCGTTGCGCAGAATCGAGCCAAGTGTTGGTCTCTCTGCCTCTTTCTTGTCCCCCTTGTCATCCGCAGGTAATGTTGAAAATGATGTGAGAGGAGGAAGGATGCAGCAGCAGCGACCGCTTTGGCTGCACGTACACCGGATGATGGATGGTGACAATACGGCGCTGAGCAAGGGAGGCGGAAGCCTGATGCAGCACAATGCTAACCAAAGATCTTCTTGTTCTGGATATGTACCTGCAGAAGCGCTAATGATTCTCAGAAAGCAGCAGGTAAAAGAAACATATTGCATTTCTCCTCACTGCGGTCTGCGATTTTTTCTTCTTGTAGAGCTTTGCATTCAAACCCCGGATCCACAGCTGTTACGGCAGTTTTTTTTGTTGTTGATTGTTGATGCATCCTCTGAAAGAACGCAATTTTTTTGTTTGTGACAAACAGCAGATGATGGTTTATCGAAGTTTTGCGACTGGATCGTCGCCGTCTTCTTCTTCTTCTTCTTCAGTAATTTTCCAATTATCTCTTTGATGAAGCTCGAGCTGTTTTTCCAAGTTCCAGATAGAAAATAGAAGCAACAGTGAAGCTATGCCAAAGAATTTTGTGTGTGGATTCAGGCAGAGATGGCAGAGATGAAGCAATCGGTATTGAGAAAGCAAAGTTGGAATGTTGCAGGGCAAAGCTTCTGCAGAAAAATCAGGAGCAAGCAGCTCAGGGATGCAGGTGCTGAAGAAATCTGTGGTAAACTTGAAGGAGGTTCCAGTCCCTGCACTTGTCCTTGGGTTTGCAGGCCTGATTCCTTTTGTAGCATTGGTGCCACCTATTGTCTCCATGCTTCCATTGCCGGTATGCACCTCTGCTAGCATGTGATGCTCAAGTAGATTGGCAGATTCTAAAATGTATATCCCTTGCGCTTGGATTTCTACTTAGCAATAATGCAGAGGACGCTCCTGAAAAAGAAGGAAGGATTTTGCCTTGCAGCCACATTTTTGTGAAGTTATTGAGGTTTCTTGATGCATTACATATGAAGTGTGCTGCAAAGAAGCTAATGTAAAAGGGGAAGGAGGTACCAGGAGGCGTTGTTTGCAGTGCATGCTGAAGCACAGGCCGCATATGCTGCAGTCATTGTCACATTTCTTGGTGCCGTACATTGGGGCCTTGCTATGGCCAACTATTCAGGTTCACACTCTGCTTCCTCCTCCAGCACCTCCTTGTTGCCATGGTCTTTGGGACATCTTTTTGCCATAGTGTCAATTGTTTAGCGTTTGGTGCAAAACTTGGGTGTTCTGTGCACAATTGTCAGGAGGGGAAGCCAGTCATGTCTGCACATACACCCAACTTCTGGGTTTTCCTGCTTGGAATTTGTTTTCATAGAAAAAGCATATTGTTTAGCATGCTGCAGACACATACCTTTTGACCAAGTTTTGTTGTTTCTTATTGCTGCAGCTAAGGACAAAGCTAATAAAATCACCTTTACAACGCTACGGTGAGGGGTAGGCAGTTCAAATGGTAGAATATGGCATGTGGCATTTGTTCATATCTTGCTTATGTTCTTTTTCTCTTCACATGTAATAGATTTTCAAGAACTCTACATAAGCTTAATTGCAAAAGCTTTTTTTAAGGTTGTGTAAGATTTTGAACATCTCTCACTTACACTTATTGAACACTTTGTTTGAAGGTATGTATGGAGTGTCATTCCATCACTGGTTGCATGGCCTGCGCTACTTCTGCCTCCTGCCCCAAAGTTTGCAGTTCTAATCTTCTCTCTTGGCTTGGTACACATTCCCCACCTCCTTCCTGTACATACTGCTGTTCCTTTGCAATCTTTTTTGCTAATCACATGCACTGCACTGCAAACTGGATACAACTATCAACTGTTTCAATTGCATTGACAGCATTGGTAGAATGATATGTACGGAAGGTGACATGCTGTAATTTGAAGACTTTTGCTTTGTAATGCAAAACTGAAGAGCCATGCGACATTGTGGGGGATACAAATCATGTATGTTAAAATTGAGGTTTTCTGGTGTGGATTCTTGTTCTGCTGTGAAGATTCTAGGTGTGGATGTCATCTTCACCAGAATGAAATTGGTACCATCTTGGTATGCACCTGTCTGCAACTTCTAGCTTCCCCTCACCTGTCTTCTTCCTGCAGATTTTTTTGCCAAGTAGGTTGGACATATTGCTCCCCTTTCCTAAAAAGAAAGATCCTGTTTGGTTGGGCTTGTTTGGGCAGGTTTCTGTACCTGAGAACTCCTCTTACAACAATTGCTGCTCTGAGCTTGATCCCTTCACTTATTGTAGCCACAGCTTTGGATCAGGTGTAGACCCAATCTCCATTCTCCTCTCTTGTGCATTCATGTATCTGAACACTGTGCTAAATCCTGAATGAATAATTGTTCTCTTGGCTTGTATCATCAACACAGTAGTTATGTCAAGTAGATATCTAGATCAGGTTCACAGTTCAGCTTAAGTCCTTCGGGACATAGGATTCAAGCTCTTGATGGGGCTATTCTAAAGGAAGAGGATACGAAGCTCAATCATTGTTGTGGATGTTCTTCAACTCTAGTTTCTCAGTATATTTAGTGTATATTAATCCTTCTAGATGGTCCACAGATTGGAAGAAATGTGCTTTTGCCACATTCACATTGTCACAATTGTGGATCTGATAGAATCCAATCTCTAGATTTTTTTCTATTTTCATACTTAAAAACAATAGTGATATTGTATATGGGAAGTTCATGAGTTGAGAAAGCATTTGTAATGCGAAATCTATATATTGTTTGGGCGCATAAAAGGGAGAATCCTTTGATATATTTTATGTGGTAGTTTTAATTTTCAGCTAACTTAATAACATAATGTAATTGTGAAATCAGGTTTGTTCCCTAAACTATAGGCTTTTAAAAACATATGGTTTTTTGTATGGTGCCAGTTCAAGTAAATAGGTGATTGCAAAATCTTACTGTGAACAAGTGGGTTGGTTCTATGAACCCTAATCCCTATTCACATTTAAGTACTTGTTTGCATTTAGAAATAGTTCTACAATGCAGCAGAAATGGGTGGGATTAAATAGTGAGTAGATGATTGCAAAATCCTACTGTGAACTTGGGTTGGTTCTTTGAACCCTAATTCCTTTATCATATTTGAGTACTTGTTTGCAATTTAGAAATAGTTCCACAACATATTATAGAAGTAGAAAAGGGGGGAATTAAAGCTCGAAGCAAAGCTCAAGCCAAGAAATGAAAAATCCACTAATATTTTAGGTTGCAAATTTAGGGGTAATACGTAGTTTTAAGACCTAGTTTCATGCTTTCATGCAATATGAGTACTAACTCTAAACCTATATTTATTTTACATTAATGCTTTCTAGTGCTTTCGATCCATTGAGTAAAATTTTATATTGTTGCGGGTTTGTAAAAGCAAAAAGGACCTGCCTTTTAGCAACAATAAATGGAGGAAAATAGTTAGATATATTTTAGGGTATTTAAATAAATCGATGTTTTGAGATGCAGGAATTTCAGAAATGTTTTTGTGTCATGTGATCAGAGACAAAATATTATCAGAGGTAATTGCTGACGACTTCTATATGGGCCTTGCCAATTTTAATTTTGTATTATCTTAATCTGAAAACCTAAATAGTTAAGTCGTGTTACCAAGTGCTTACTGCATGCAAATATTATACAAGAATGAGAGTTTGTTGATTATAATCTATTTGGGGTAAGTGTTGATGATTTTGTTGGTTTTTCAAATGTGGAGCCCCTTTTAATGTTTACTTTTAATGCAACTAAATAAATAAATACTAACTCATTTCGATGCAATGTGTTTGAGTTTCATGGAAGTCAAGGCTAGCATGTCATTGTTACATGTATTTGTTTATGAATTCTTTTGTTTCTTTATTAGTTTGAGAGCCATATATTGGTGGATTAGAAATCAATAAGAGTTGATCATCATGTTTGTTTCCATGGTTTTGGAATTCTATGATGAAAAAGTAGTCAAGTACAAATTTGAAAATGGTATCTTTCAATAATAGTTTTGCAAAAGATTGCATACGATGATCATAGTAGTGTAAACAAGTTACAAGCTCACATTGTATGATGTGTTTAGGTTCCAACCTATCAAATGGAATGTCGGCTATTTTAATTTTTTGATTCAAATCATACAAAGAATGGAATAAAAGGAACCATTTAGTTTCCACACTCGTGAATGTGATGAAAAAAGTTGTAGGACATAATTGATGAATCATTAGGAGTAACTCTCTTCACAATCGAATGAAGTTCAGAAGTTTGAAAAATCCATGTATTCAAGATCAGATCATAATAGTCCAAATAATCATAATAACAATCCAAATTTGGCTTAACCATAATGTCATGTGTTTGAAGTTGACATTCAAGAAGTTTTCTTTTATGAATCCAACATGCCAAAGTGACAAAATTAATGAAAACTTTGATAGCTTTGAAAAAACAAAGTTTGGAATGTGTGTAGCAAAATGATGTTTTTGGTGTAGAAACTCCCATTGGCCATTTTTGTTTTTCAATTGCATTGTTATTGTTGTTCTCATGTGTGTCATGCACATCATCATCATCATGGATATCAAAAGATTGAGTTTGTTGGGACAATCTAAATATATAATACCATTGTGGATAAAGTGAAACTTCAACATTTTCATATAACGAAGCACATTTCCAATCAAATTTGATGATTTATATTCCATACATTGTTTTAATGATAATCCTATGGTTGCTTTGTCATGCAAAAGTCAAGGTAATATTGATTGGGTTAATTTATGTTTGATGGAACATTTATTAGATTCCTTTTGTGTTGTATCGTCCATTACTTTCAAGTTACCAAATTTGTGTGAAAGTTAAATAAAGGGAAACTAATTGTTCTTATAGTTCATTTAACTTGTGAACAAATTTTATGGTATCATTTAGTTTGATGTTTGTAGGCACCAAAAATTTGGGGATTTTTGTTCTTTTTATTGAAAAAATACCAACTCTTACATAAGAATATTTTCATCTTCATAATGTTTTCAAGTTTCATATATGTTTTTTTATAATAATATTTATTTATTTATTTATTTTGGAAAAACATGTTTCCTAAACCATAGCCTATGACAACATATGCATGTATGGATGACTGTTAAAAAGTTGTATGGTATATTTGGTTGTATGTTGTGATGGATTTTGGTATGCTCCAAAGGGTGAATTGGTATATGTTATATGTACAAGACATTATTTATTGTTTCATGTGTTTGAAATTGGTTGCATATCATGTATTAACTATTTTAAAAAATCACATAAATCAACATCAATTGAGAGGATTAATTGCAAAAATGGTAGAAGTTTCTTCACTCATTTGCAAAACCAAACGGTAGTTACAAATTACAATGGCTCACTTTTGTGACAAATTTATGTTTTTTCCCTAGGTACATTTTATTCAAATGCATATGGTGATTAATATATCTTTAAATCTACTAATTGGGACTTGGATCTAAACTAATAACTTCATTATCAAGAAAACTATGTGGTTATTTATTGATATAAAATTCATTTATTAGTAGTAATGGACTTTTGAAATCAAAAAGTATGGATTAGTCATCTAACTCCAAAACATCACAAAATTAAAAAAATTATATTGATTCACATTTGAAATTTGTTATTGGGATTCAATATATAATGTAGTACAAGATTATAAACTCATATGAAGAATCTTTTCTTTGAAAACCTTAATTGTCTAATAGTTAATGATTTTTGAATGGTTAAAATTTGACCATATTTTCATAAGTCCATATGAATTACAATTTTATTTTATTTTTTCAAAAAATTTGTCCCAAGAACATATATTTTTGAAAGTTTTAGATGGGGCATTATTTTTATGGACTTTGTACGTTTTCCTTTAAGGAATTTTAAATTTTAAAATGACATGAGCTACATTAAATATAAATTTTCACATAGATTTGGGAGGGTTTGTAGGTGATTGAACATGTATTATTCAAATATTAGAATAATAATATTTTTTAAAGTAACAACCATGTCCATTTGAATCATCTTAAAGAATCTTGTATGGAATTGTAGGGAATGTAATTTCTATCGATATTAAACCATCATTACTTGCATCTACCCTAAACTTTTATATTCATCAAGCATCCATTTAGATGGAGACAACATGGTAATCCATCGTGCTTTTATGTTCTTAAATATCTTCAACTCTTTTGCTTGAACGGACTCTACAAATTTGCAATGTTCTAAATGAGGCTACAAAATAATTAATCATGGTTTAGAACAAAACTTCAACTTTTTAAATTATGGACAAGGTTGAAAAAGTTTGGATAGCAAGATTGGTACAATGTATTGATGTAATGCACACCAATGACATAAGGAGCATGTTTATTTTTCAATTGAATATTGACCCCTATTTTTGTGCCCTAAAATAGGGTGACATTATCTACACCAAAACATAAAAGTTTGGAAACAATATCATGCTTAAATAGTCAACCTCCATAAATTGCAAGAGACTACACCAACATGTTGATCAAGTTGTTAGAACAAAAACCTTTTGTGGCCTTCTCCATGTTGAATAACATTGGTATGCACTTCCAATTCTACACCACATATGTGTATACATTTATCCAAGTTTAGTTATGAATAGAAATTATCTCCTCGCAAAACATAGAAATAAACTTTGCTAATTGCACAACAATTTGGGTGGCTTTCAACACTTCTAACCAATGCAACGCTTTTACATACCCTAGCCACTAGAATAAATCCAATTCTTCTAAGGATTATTTGGCACCTTCAAGAAATTCAACAGATTTTGCAACAATTCAAAATCAATGATTAGTATGTTTCCTTGATTATAAATAGTGGGAAAATGTGAAAACAAATTGGACATATTTAAGCTTCTTTTAAGCCTTCCCCTATTGACACACATTTCATACACATAATCTTTCCTTGTAGGCCAAAGATCTTTTCATTTGTCTTGTATTGACTATTTGGACAATAGTATAAACCATAGTTGGTACCCGATGTCTAGCTTTAATGTCCTTCCTTTTGTTAGAATGTTTTCATAGCCCATTTAGCTTAGGGAGTAATAATTTATCTTTACCTTCTAACAAACCTTGCATTTCACCATGCACATTTTGCCATCATCTTTAGTAATAGATTTTACCTAGTGGAACTTGGCTACCCAAGAATCTTGGAAGACCTTCTGAATTTCCCATTCTATTTTTCATCTTTTCCCAAAAGGTTTGCAAGATGTAGCTATAGTCTTTTCATTAAATGCTTAATGTGATATGATGGGATGAAGCAATATGGGTCGTATAACTATAAAACTTAAACCATGTGGCAATAACTTTCCTTATGTTAATCACATATATGAAGTGTGGGAGGATAATCAAAACCTAGGGAAACAAAAGGAAGAGAATTAGAAAGACAATCATTAGCAATAATGGGGGATTTAAAAGGACTATCAACTACATGTAGATGAGAATCAAGAAGATTGTCAACAAAAGTTGAGTCAAAGATTTTAGTCCTCGTGCCATTTTTTAAAAAATAGTGTTACAAATGAAGTTTGTAGGAGGTTACATGGAGACATGACAATTAGAAACCACAAAATGTAATCAAACCTTGCTTGTGATCCTTGAGTGCACATATGCCAAACAAAAGCTTTGAATGAAATGCTCAACAACCATTAAAAGTTGAAAATTCAAATGCAACATTAAAAAAACACACCATGATGGAAAGCCAAAACATGATGGGGGCCTTCAAAATTGTAAAAACCTTGTGTGTTAATCTATGAAATGAAAGCAAGGAACCTAATGTAAACGAAAACAAACCACAAATTCAAAGGGAGTTGGATTAGACACGAAATGTCATGTGAGATTACAATGCAAGAATTGCTCATGTTGTGTGAACATGATTTCTTATTTTTAAATGAAATTTCTACCCAATTCTAATTGAAAATTTGACATAAACCTTGTTTTTCCCTCTTGCCTCCAAGCCTATGAACATTGTTCCATAGCACTTTTCATTTGTTGGAATGGTGGCACACAACAACTACAAAATCCTTTTCATGGCACTTTTCATTTATTGGAATGGCGGCACACAACAACTACAAAACCCCTTTCATGAATGAAATTTGAAACGCAAGAACTTCTTCTTTTCACCTTCTAAACCCCAAACACAAACAACATTGAAGAATAATAAATGATTAATGTGTGCTAATGAATGTTCAATGTCATGGAACTTTCTTGTTTGAAGGTACTAGAAATGGTGACACATGAAAATGATGATGCTTGCAAGGTGGTGATGGATGTTGAGATTGAATGGTAGAAGAGTGACTTGTTGACAAGGATGGTTATTTTATAACAACCTCTTTGCCAATCTCATTAATGATGCATCTTCACCCTTGTTAAAGTGAAGGTGGCTCAACCCCCATTTCACTTGGTGATGACACTATTTAAATTTGCTCGTTCATTTTACAATGGCCCATTTGCAACCCGTAAAAATATTTCAATGTGATGTGAAATAATTTTGCCTAAAGAAAAAAATTGTTGCCACAAATTGTTTCAAATATTACTAAAATTTAATCTTTTGATATAATCCTCTTGCTTTTGAGTATTAAGCTTGTGCTTGCTTTGAAATCACCTTGAAGAAAAATTTGGAGAAAATTTATAATGCATTACCTATATGTGTTTTACAAAACCTAAAAAAATTTGTACATACCAACCATTTAACAATATTATGAAATGGTAACCTATATATATATATATATCCAAAACCTTATTACTTTCATTATGTATGTGAATATTGTTCATTTAGATTTCAAATCTTCTTATGAGAAAATTGAGTAAATAATCAATTTTGTTAATGTAAATAAATAGAATGTGCAATTTGCTTGTGCATTAGAAATATTGAAGTTTTTGGAAGGAGAAATGGTAAGAAAATAATATGGAAACTTGAAATATGAACAAGTGTGTTTGTTTCCAAGACGACGCAAAAAGATAAAACTTATACACTTCTTTTAATCCAAAATGATTGAAAAGGGGACAAGAAGAAGATGATAATTGAATTTCCAAGGAACTTGATAGAAAATGAAACAATTCAAATGAAAACCCACAAGATTTTGTTACTTGAAACACTTTTGGATGAAAGGTAAACTCTATTGGAAAAAGAAACTGCACATAATGTTATTATTGCAACATCACCTTCATTATACATTTCTTCTTCCTAATTCCCATATTTGGGTCTTAAAAACAAGAATTAAAAGGCACCTGACATGTACATGCAAATGAGAATTTTAATAGGAAATGAAATCTTCCCAAAGTGGGTGGCTTAATTTTGATATTTTTTTAGGGAAATCTACTTGAAACCAGATTAGGATGCTCAAACTTCTGCTTCTGAGATTGCTAGACCTTGCAAGCAACCTAACCATGCAAGGAAGAGAGAGAGGGAGGGAGAGAAACACACACCTCTACACACACAAGTACTTATTACTATGAGAATTGTGGAAAACAATTGCTAGCAATCAATATTCTGTATGTGCAGAAAATGTACTTGGAATCAAATCCAATTGAGGTTAACTGAGTCATTTTTCACTTAAAATGTTGTGAACTTCTGTGCAGTTTTTTAGCCTCTTTTGTTCACAAAATGGAGTTAAATAACTGTGCCCATCATCCATTCAAGCTGAGGAGAACAGATTATTTGGAGAAGTGAAGCTTAGAAGACTGGACAGCCATCAACAGCAATCCCTGGGGCAGTTGGACACGTTGCTAATGGGCAATCGTCGAGATTTACACCCCACCAATTGATAGCCTTGTTTTCATATTGGAGGCAAAAGTAGAGAGTAACACCCATAAACGCAAGCCCGGCATCCAAAGCTGCTGACAACACGTAATTGTAACGCTGCCACCAACCTTTGCGGTGCTTGAAAAGCACATAATTGAAAATAAATCCGACCAGGAACCAGGCTGTGTAATTTATTGCCGTTGCGGGTGGCATACCTCCAGTTGCCCCAATCAAGATTGGCATATTGATGTAGAAGAGCCATTTTTGGTTTGGAAATACTTTTGTCAATAACCAAACAGGCACAGGTGCCAGCAATCCTATTAAGAAAAACCAGTTTATAGCTTTGTAGAGTCCAAGGGCACCAAACATGCGCTTGGGTCCGATCAAACCCCAGATCACTGAAGCATCATAAAAGACTCTGTCCCCTGGACATGTCCAGGGGCTATTTGGAGGCAGGAGTTCAGGTTGGCAAAGATGTGCTATAGTTAAGATTTGCCACCATGCCGTGGATAAAGTCACCAATGCTGCTATGACTGTCCCAACTATCTGCAAAACAAAAATCTCAGAAACAACGACCATCAGCAAATCTGAAGCTTAAGACACATATGTGTTGAATATAATATGAAGGTTTTGTTCTCAAAACAGTACTTCTGCACAACATCAAGCTGCATAAATTGAACTTTATGCCTCAAAAAATGCATATGGTTGGTGTCCACGAGTTACTTGGGTTTTGCAAACTGAACTTGAAATTCAAGCGAGCAATAACAAAGTGTGTACCTGAGCATGGAACATGGACCGAGGAGGGATTTTCATATAGTGACCTGCATTAAGTACCAGCAAGCTGTGTAGCATTAGCATGAGTACTAGACAATTTGATACTTCATACTAGGGAGAGGGAGATACATGCAATTCTTCATGAAAGCCACACAAACCAAGAGTATGAAAGTATGACCTAATTTGAAGTCCGATAGGAAGGAGACAGCCTGCGTCATACTTATGTAACCATATGTCTTGAAACACACATTGGCAACAGGTCTGCCTGGATAGAGATACCCAATAATAAGCTCTGTGATTATATTGAGGCCTGGAAGCTGTAGCCAAAATGACATCAAAAACACATTCAGCATCAAGGAGCGATCTCAAAGCAAGGTGTAAGACAATGTGGGTTTTTCTGAATTACCACCCAAATTGGGGCTCTACAAAGTATAGTAGTAATGTATAGGGTTTTCCTGGTAAAGTAGAAAATTGCATACACTGGGTTCACAATTTCTATGCATGTGACCATACTTGAAGAGCCACATGATGCATTGAAGGAAGTACTCTACATGAATAAAGGACTTTGAAAAAGAAGGTGAAATATCAGCAAGTGATTGATTAATCATGGGAATGGGCTGAAGACTGCCAGTGACAAATTGAGCAAAACCAAAATGAACTTGGATAAATGTGAAAATGACTCACCTGATTTGTTGTGGCGCAAATGACCCCAAGGGGGAGAGTAAAGAAAAAGGCAATGCCACATGCAAGTAATACACCCCACCATCGCAGCTGAAGTTGGTCAATGAATATCTCACAACCCAGAATTGAGATGACTATCATACTGATCAGCAGGCCAATAAAGTAAGCTTGTGGCACCTCCTTATATGCCCTCATGAGACGAGTGTGCACATCATCTTTCTCACTTAAAGTGTTCTTATAGCGTTGCCATATTTCCCTGCAACAGATTGAAAGATGTACCACCATTTGTTCAGTAGTGATCAGGTAGAGATCTCACCAGTTAGGAGCCACAACTTTGAAATTTTTCCCAGAATGATAGTGAGAGCTAAAATGGGCACAAGTCTCCAACATTACCGGCCATGGAAGAGTGCAACATGTGAGATGGTTGCAGCAAGAGCAGCAAACCCAACTCCATAAGTTACAGCAAAAAAAGTGCTTATGTGCAAGCGGCCATATGCATTGTAAGCCGGTTCATCCAGCTGAAAATTCTCAGTAATCACCGCACTGACATTATATGTTTGGCCAGTTGAGGTGAAAAAATCGCTTGAAAATATAGGGAATGTTCTAGCATTGTAGACGTTGCCCCAATAGAAAGCAGGTGTAAGCACATACGTGATAAGTACAAAACCCAAAAATACATTCAGAACCGCAAAGAAAGGTGTCCCCATTGGACTTCCCAGGAAGGAGCTAACACTTGACCAGTCCAAGGCAATGGCACCTATACCAAGGCCATACAAACCTGAGCCCAACTGTTGGGCTGTCACTGAATTTGGCCATGCCCAGCAAACCCAGGAGAGAGATGTCAACATGTTAAACAGGTAGCCAGGCATCACATAGTAGCAATAGCTGCATGTGAGAGCTATGAGAAAAAATTGAAAGCGGGTTAAGCCACCTTTTGCCCGTACATCTTTCTCATGCATAGTTCTGCACACACACACACACAACACACACCATACAGTTCATGAAGCAACCTGGTTGCATAACATGAATCCCACTGAGAATTCAAGGTTCCCCCTCCCCACCCCTTCAGACCTGCCTTTCTTCCTAGAATTCATGTTGATGTTGCTAAGATTTGCAGTCTGGGGCTTGTAATAACCAATTGGTACCTGAAAAGAGAAACTTGGACAAGGTTTGCAGGCCACCACATATGTGCAGGCTTGACCAGATAGCCTTGGAAAATTCCTGCCCATCCATATCCAATCATCTGTGAACACAAAAAGTCTCTCACAATATCAAATGTCGGTGATATACTTAGGCACCCCAAAATACACACATACACACATATATATAATCACTCTTTGAGTTCCATCAACAATCCTTAAATAAAGCAGTGGATGATCTCAATTGGGCACAAATAAAACCCAATTTTCTTCCTCCTCCCAGGCATGATTTTCATCTTATAAGGCAGTAGTAAGTGGGATCAACTTTTCTTATCAGGGCAGTAAAGCATAGATTACCCTAATTGTCAAAGGTACAGCATGGGTGGTTAGGTGATCAAAGGCCTTGATGATTTTGTGAGCGGGGTTTGTAGCACTTGAAAAGAATTTAAGCACATGAGGTTAGAAATCCTTACTTGGGTAGTGATGGTGATAAGTAAGCCAACAAAGAAGGTCATCCGCCTCTTGTAGAATATTTTGACAATGGTGACGATATTGATGGCATATGCACCTCCAGCTCCCGCATTAGCAAAGATGGTAATCAAAACATGTTCTTTCATGTTGAAGGGCCCAGGGTTGAGAGACCCACGCCAATTGGTGAATGGAACCTTCCACACAGTAGTGGGCAAAAATGTAGCCATGAGGCGGCCTAATGGCAAGGTTGCAATCTGAGCAGAGAGTGCAGTCACCTGCAGTGGCTCAATGCGGTACGAGAAGAATTGATTGAGAAATGCCAACAGGACACATGAAATAATTCCTAAAGTCCACATGCGGAATGTGTACACAGGAATTGTTGTATCATCTGTTGTTGCCACCGTAAGTGCAACTTCTTCAATTGGTGACTGATCATCAGGCTCTTGGATGTCTTTATCTTTTTGCCCATGAGAATTATACCCAATATCATAACCCAAAGCTGTGGCATCCAAATCTTCTGTGTCTCCCTTTTTCATTCCTGTTACAAGAAAACCATTCAAGACACAACTCCATGAGCTTGGATTGTGTGAGCAGAGCAGGCTGTGTTTTGTTGCAGCTTTGTCACAGAAATTATGGTTTGGACAGAGACACTCAATCATAGCCTGTAAGCAGAGATTGATTTGTTCCATGGAAGAATTAAGAGTCAAATGAAACTCCTGCAGAATTCTTGCTTGCATGAAAAAAACAGGGAAGATTTCAAGGAATTGAACATCTTAAACAACAACAACAACAACAAGAGAAAAGTCTTGACAAGGGAATAAGCAAAAGAACACAGGAACATGTGGGGATTCACAGAACAGAGATGATGTTGGCAAGCTCACCACAAGATCTTCAGGGAAATGCAAAAGACAAGAACATGAACATGTGGGATTCACAACAAAGATGTTGGCAAGCTCCACAAGCTCTTCAGGGAAATGTAGAAGACAAGAACATGGACATGTGGGGATTCACACAACAGAGATGATGTTGGCAAGCTCACCACAACACCTTCAGGGAAATGCAAAAGACAAGATGTCGTGGGGATTCGCAACAGAGATGTTGTTGGCAAGCTCCACAAGTGGATCCTCAGCAGGGAAGTACAAAAGAGAGACATGTTTCTTTCTTGGGGAAAAACAAAGAAACAACAACCCATTGAAGTTATACCTTTCATTTCAATGTGATCGGAAGAAGCCATTGAGGTTGATATCTTCACCAGCACAAGAGCGCACAATATCAGCACGTGAGGTCTTGGGTGGTGTTCTCTTCTAGATAGGGAAGAAGCTTTTTCTCAAGTCTTTGTTGTCCACTTCTCACAGTAGCTCCATTGGAAGATGAGCAACTTCTCTGTCCATCTATCTGTGGAAAAACATTGAAAGAGCAAGGATCACGGAGGGAGTTGGTGGACACAATTGCAGCTGCTCAGAATTCCTTCTTCTGTGGACTTCCCACAGATGAGAATCCTTCAGGATCAGCAAGAACTTCCAAGGAGAGCTCTATGGGTCTTGAGTCCGAGCCAGAGCTGAGCAGCTTGGAAGCTCACTAACCAATGGTTTCACATGCAGATCAGTCAAGGAAAGCTTCCAGAAAACAAACCCAAAAAAAAGTTCTACCCCCACATTGCCATCATCATCATCAATATCATTATTACATCACCATCGTCACGTCCAATGTTCTTCTTCACAACAACACAAAAATCCACGCCACCTTCCTTCTTCTTCTTCTTCTCCCCAATTCTCTCACAGGACAAAAAGAATGCCTAGTTTTTCCTCTTCCTCTTGTTGTTCTTCTTCTTCCTCTTGTTCTTGTTCTTGTTCTTCTCCTAGTTCTCTCACAGGACAAAAGGAATGCCCAGTTCTTTCTTCTAAAGCTGGCAGTTGAATAGAACTCTCATCTTCCTTTATTGCTTTTTTCCTTCACAAGAATCAGCAACAAGCAGCAAAAGAAAAAAGAAAACACCACCACCACCACCACAAACAAACAAACAAACAAACAAACCAACAAAAACAAAGACAACAACAATTCCTTTATGAAAGTTCCCAAATTGTTGGTTGGTGGCAGGTGGGTGGGTGGTAGGATTCAGGGGAGATCTTAATTTCCTGCAAAAGACTTCAGCAGCAGCAACAACAACAACAACAACAACAGGAGGAGGAGGATAGGATTGTGAGAGAGAGACAATGGGAGAAAGAGAGACAAAGAGAGCAAGTGTTGGGGGTAATGGGAAAAACCTTGAAGACTTAATACAGTGCAAAATGGAGAGTAAGTAGAAGAGCTTTCAAAAGAGTTGGTATTGTTGACTGATGACAGCAGCAGCAGTAGTCAGGGCAATACACTCCTCCCCACTCATTCTCCTGCTGCTACGTAGACCCACCCCAAATTGGGGTTACCAACTTTGTTTGTTTGTTTGTTTGTTTGTTTGTTGGCCTTTCCTACCAAGGCAAGGATATTGTGTTAGATTCGTTACAGAGTATAGTAGCTTAAGGGATTTTGGCCCCTAGGCACTAGGTCTATATTTATATGAGAATTTTTTTTAAATGATATTTTGGCTTGTGTTGAAGCTTGAGATTAGTTAATTATAGAGTTATTATATCTTGAAGGATTTTGGTTTCTTTGAGAGGATTTTTTGAAGATTATATATTTTTTGCATGGTGAAATATTTGAGTTTCCATAATTCTTCTTTTTGCATTAAGATCCTTTTTAATGTAAATGGCAAGGCCATAGTGTGACACACCCCTTGTTTTTTTTAGTTTTCTTTCTTTCTTTCTGTGTTCACGAGACTGAGAACATCAGGTAGGGTGTTCTTAGGAAGGGCTATTAGTCCAGGCCAAAAATAGTGGCAGCCAATTTTTAGGAATAGAAATTGCATGCAACCAATGAGAAAGTTGCCTAGTGGAGTGAAGGGTCCTGTCTTCTTCTTTGGGGGAGATGAGGGGAGGTGGTTAGATCATAGTCTTTCTTTCCTTCTTTCTCAATGAGACTGTATGTATACTGTACCACCTTTGTCATTCGGGCAATAATTAAATTATTTTCAGTAAATGATTTTTATTTTTATTTTTCCCCCCAAAACTAGCTGGTCATAGTGTTGGAAGTATTTTACCATGTGGGCAATAAATTAAATTATTTTCAGTAAATGCTGTTTTTTTTTGTTGAAAATTAGCTGTCAGAAGTTGTAGAAATTTCTATTGCTATCTATTGTACATTATTATTATTTTTTATTCTAGATCTATACTAGTGTTGGCCGGTTCTTTACTTTTGTGATAACCTTCAGTTTTGGGTACTCTTTTTTTTGTTTTTTTTGGAATATGTAAGAACCTCTGGATATGAGTTTAAGTTTAATTTCAGAAGTAGGGCAGTTCTTGGGTATAGAACTTTTCATTTCCTTTCAATGAGGCAGTTCCAGTTTCAATCAGGGTTTAGGGTTTATGACACATGACTAAGTGATTTCAAACTTCAAACAAAATCGCAAATATTGCTGACTCAAGAACTTCAAACAAAAGAATGCAACAAACCAACTGACTGACTTCAAGCACATCACACAACTATACACATTTCAAACAAAAACAATTGATTTCACTTGACACATCAAAAGACAAATGTTGGATTCACTTGCCAATAACAAGCACCATATATACAATTGCTTATACCAACAACCAATAACCAACAATATACATTTGACCATCAAAATAATAAAATCACAAGCACTTCAAAGAAGTAAAACCCCCATAATGTAACCTAATTGACATAACTTCAAATACATGACAATCTCAAACCAAAAAGTTCATGCTACAACAACATTAACCAACAACAAAATTATAACATACATGTCAAATTTCAATATACAAATTTTGTTCTAACTAGCAACATACAATGGATTTCGAGAATATATAATAACCTTCAAGATCGTATGATAGAATCATAAATCACATATGACACAATCAAAGAACATATGACATCAATTGTAGATTTGGGCCTGCCATGAACAACAATAACTTAAAAACACACCTTCACAACAAAATGACCACTTGCAACAAACAACATACATAGCCCAACCCTAATTAAAAATCAAATGAGGTCTTATGTTTTTCCATCATTGGAAAAGGGTAGAACCTACATGAGATCTACACATCTACACCCTAATTCCATGTTGGCAATTAGCATCTCCTAAATCTCATCATAATCATCTTCAAATAGTTTCTTCTCCTCAATCAATTTCTTGTGCTCCTCAATCAAAGTACCATCTTAGGACAAAAAATCTTACATATTTTGAGGTTTACCTTCAAGACATCCAACATGAACATCATTAAGCCAATTTTTTACAATCAAAATGAGGTGATCCAAGTTTTCAATCCCCAATCTTTTAAAGTGCTAAAGATTAGTGATGATTGTAGCAACACAAAAAATATGTTCAATTTCAATATGTGAACCCATAATCCCGAACACTTGACGAACCAAGAAAGCCACATGTGGAAATTAAATTGTGTGTTGGCCCCACCAAGCTAAAAGGTTTTCAATTTTTTATTATCACACACATAATTGACGAAACAATTGTAGTTCATTCTTTAAAGTAAATTTGATTACATCATCAATTGATATAATATGCCCAAAGAAACAATCATCGTCTTCAATTGATGTTGCCTCAATTGGTGCTTTTATAGGGTTCAAATAGAAATAAACATGTAATAGAAATGGATACATAACCTTTGCATCCTATCTACAACAATTTGATTAGCACCAAAATTTCCTACATAATCTCAAATAACTTTCATGTTTTTGAAACAAAGGTCAAACATTATGGCCAACATGTTATACGCCTTACTTTGAATGAAAGATTAAAAAATGTCAAGAACAGCCTAAATACATTCAAAATTTGTGACATCATCCTCAACTTAAATTCTTGTAACTCTGAATCAAAATCACCACACATGTAAAGTTAATTTAGAACATAAATTCTACCCACCTTAGTTTTCATATTAATGCATAAGATGATAATAGAAACCAACACATCTGACAACAACCAAAAGCCTTAACTCTAGTTTAAATTAACACATTGTTTGACCACTAATATGAAACTATCACAAATGGATTGAACAGCAGCCCATGTCTAACCAATTGGCACTCTAGATTACAAATGCAATGCATGATGTCGCCCATAACAAATAGAAATAGTTTTTTGATACTTTAAAGTCTCTTGGAACACAAAGACATGTGATGCAAATCTTTGTATTGACAAGAGTTCTCAACATTCTAAGTGGCAGCCTAGCAATAATGTAGGAATCCTTCCACTTTTGCTACCCTTCCCTAGATTTTTTAGTCCATGTTATTGTCTTTTGTAATGATGTTTATGAACCCTTCAAGTTGATCTCTATAAATCCAAAATACATCTTCACATCATCAGTGGCATACTGTGTAGCTTTTGACATGGTAGGCCCAAAACAAAAACCAACAAATGGACATGGCAATTGAAGTGGAAAACAAAATACCACAGATGCCAAAACAAAGGTTAAGGTAGCAAGGTTACACCCTTCGTCTTTCACATATGTGATAACCTTATTAAGCAAGCCAAATGAGTTCAATAACACTTTAACTTTAGTTACCATGGTTACACCTACAATGTTCTACACTTCAAGAATGCCCATAGTGATGTGAACACGTTCCCACTCATCATTGATAAAATTAGCCACCACGGCAAAAGTGTCATGCCTAGCACGAAATATCCATAGATCAAAGGAAACAATATAAGTAATCCATAAAGCAAGAGAACGTATGACATATTTATCCATGGTTTTCTTTACAACACTTGGGAACATTTCATTCACCAGTTGGTGTTTAGAAGGAAACATAACATGCCCACATTGTTTTAAAATCATGCACCTCAACTAAGGATTTTCAACAAAAGACAAGGGATAGTATCCATTTGTTACATGTACAAAACCAAATCTTCAAGAAATGCAAGTTGTGCAAGATTTGACTTGCTATAAGGTTTGTGATTACCAAAAAAATTAATGATTTGTGAGGGGGCAATGGTTTTCCTTTTTTGGTTTTTTTTTATGATCTCCTACAACATTTATCATCTACACCAACCCCCACTTTGTATATTTTGTTGAATGCAACTCAAAAACAAGTTTTTTTTTTAAACTAGTATTATGGTCTTGTTATAGCTCACAAGCCCCTTCAAACTTTTCTTGTGGGCCAAATTGTGAATGTCAACATTCACTATAGCAAAATGGCATAACACACAACTCATAACTTGTGGGTTACAAGAACTAATAAAGCCAACTTCACAACAAAAAAAACTCTAGTAATCAACAAAACAATGAAAGGGGTACCACATATCTTGATTTGTCAACAATTGTTGAGTGAGAAGCTCCCAAGAAACATCTACTTGAAGATTAGATGCTTCTTGCAAACCATTATTAATTTGAATTTGAGATGCAAATTCATTGTTTTCTTCAATATTGAACAAAGAATTTATGTTGATGAAAAGGGGAGTACTAGTGGTTGATTCCATCATGCTAATTGTTGTAAACACACACACACACACAATTAACAAACAACAACTAAGATGCATGAACAAATAAACAAAATTATGCACAGATGGGAAACAATAAGTAAAACTTTCAAATCCACACCTCAATTCAAGAAGATCAATACTTTGTAATGACAAATATTGATATAACAGACTAACGTGACTAAATTTCGGTCCAAAATTGTGTCATTTGAAAATAATAAATCCCTTGTTGAAAACTTCAAACCTCAAAATCGTATGGCATGTGACAAAAAAATGAAACAATGATGAACAAAAACTTTGTTGAACTTGTTCAAAGGTTGTAGCAAATAATCAAATATCATAAAAGTAAAAATGCAATGATGGCCCAAAAAATTTCATGACACAATTTGCAATTTGTCTAAATGCAACCAAGGTACCCCATAAATATTCATGGGTGTCTGCACTCTAAGGTGGCTCATTTTTAGTGGATGCTCCACTCCTTAAAAGTCCATATGGTGGTGTTAAAATGGCAGTCTATTTTGATATTATTAATTTAATGGGAAATTACATGGTGGTTAATGAATTAAAAAGCCCATATGAAAATAAATCATTTAAAAAATTCTTTAATGTACGTGTTAAAAAAATAAAAACTGAAATCCACCCAAAAATGATTATGATATGGACTTATGAAAATATGGTTCATTTTAGGCCATTCAAAAGTCCATAACCTTTTTTTGGTTTTTTTTTTCTAGAAATTTTTTGCACATATGTTATTTTTATTTTAACATATCATATATTGAATCCTTATAATTTATCTCAAATAAAATTCATACATAAAAATGCATGTATATAAAAGCACAAACAACAAACCAATCCATATTTTTCAACTTCAAAAGTCTATTATTATGTATTTGGTGTATATATGTTCCAATTTTTTTTTATAGATGTCTTCTTCAAGTTAACAATCTAAATCTAGCCACAAATTTGAAATTTTATTATTTTTATGCCATGTTAATAGCATGTAAATGCATGCCACTTTGTAAAAGATTAAATTGCAATGCAAAAAATGAACCACCCTACCTTACAACCACCCTTGTTGAAAGATGAAAGATCGTGGCAACTACCAACCCTGGGAACCTATTTGGTTTGTTTCTAGCTCCAAGCAACAACCTTAAACATCATGCTCTTAATCTTTAGCTCTCATATAAATTTGCTACAGCTAACAAATGTCTTCAAGCACAAAGGAAATAAAAATATCAGTGCATTGTTTCAAGCATAAAATAACCAAAAAAAAAACTTAAAAAGAAAAGAGAGGGAGAAACATAAAAAATAAAGCTTAGTAGAAAATGACTATGACAAACAAAAGAGTGAGAAAGCTTGATAGAAAGTGGTTGTGACAAAAAGAATTTTGCCTTTCAAACTGGATATGTGGCCAACATTAATCTATATTGCCAAGTGTTTGAAAGTGCCAAAAAAAACTTTAAATTCTTATTGCTACTTATTGTTAGAGTGAAAAATAAATTAATATTGGCATGGGCAAGAAGATGAATAAATGGTAAAGGTAATATTTTTGGCACCTATTATTATTATGAAGTATAAACTTTGCTCTTTTTTGTAAAAGCAAAACATTAGCATGTTATTGACCAAAATGATGTGGAAGCACAAGGACATTGTCTCACCATAAGGACCCTAAGAAAGTTAGGTTTTTACCAGTGTTGTCTAATTATCTTTTTATATCCAAATATGAATCCAAATATTACATGAATATGCATATATCCATATCCTATATCTAGTTTAGTTTTACTATCCATCATTATATGCATCCGACGGCTAACACCACAAGTGTTATGGATATATCTATGGATATTGAAATGTTATTATATGATATCAATATTCATATTTGAACCGTAATGGTAGTTCATTTCCTAGGTATAAATAGTTACATTATGCATATCCGGTAGAAGAAGTTATATATAACCTATTTGGATAAGGTTACGATTTAAGGTGCTAGAAATACAAAACGTTTGTTACGGTTTAAAGGCCACTTCAAACTTCAAATGACAAGCAAAACTTTTAAACTCGATAGACTCAAATGTTGTTCGACTATCATGTAGACCTCTTCTTCCCTTGGTTTGGTTTTTTTGCATAGGTTGATGGTGCGGTGTTATGATGCACAACAACATTATTGTAATATTTTCATGTTGGTGATCAATTGTTGGAACCTTCGTTAAGTCTTTAATTTTTTCTTTTTGCTCTTCTATAACATTTAACAATACATGTAAAAGTTCTTCCAGCCATTGTGCTCATCCATTTTGCATTTGCCCCTCTTACTACATTTTTGCATCTGCTACATTTTGCAATGTGTTCTTGAGTTTTTCATTTGCCTCCTTGTGCATGTATCCTACTTATCCTAAAGTTAGTTTAGTCATTTAGCTCCTCCACCATAACACATGAGCAAATGATATCTTGTAAACTTCTTCCTTCCCCTAGTTTGGTATTTTTGTATAAGTCGATGGTGTGTTGCATAATAACATTATCGTTGTCTTCTCATGCTAGTGATTAATTGCACTAAAACCTTCGTTAAGTCTTTTGTTTTTTCTTTCTACTCTTTTGTAATGTTTAACATAACAGGTAATAGTTATTTTAGCCATTGTGCTCATCCATTTTGCATTTGCTACATTTTACAATGTGTTCTTCAGTTTTCCATTTGCCTCCTTATGCATGTATCCTACACGTCCTGAAGTTGGTTTAGTCATTTAGCTCCTTTTCAACGTTACAACACAAATGTAACAAATGATATCTTATAGACCTCTTCTTCCCCTACTTTGGATTTTTTGTGCAGGTTGAGGGTGTGGTGTTGGCGTGGTGCACAACAATTTTTTTGTAGTTTTTCCATGTTGCCGATCCATTATTAAAACCTAGGTTAGGTATTTTATTTTTTATTTATGTTCATCTATAACATTTAATAGAATAGGTAAGGTTTTTCTATCCATTGTGTTCATTCATTTTGGATTTGCTACATCCTACTGCATTTTGCAATGTGTTATTGAGTTTTTTATTTGCCTCCTTATGCATGTATCCTACACTTTGTCACAAATGCCAATGCCATGGAGTTCATTCATTTGGATGTTCATCCATAATTTGTAATAAACTTATATGTAACTTTTAGTTTAGTTTTAGTTCATTCATAGTTAATTTCAAGTTAAATTTTAGTTCACTTCAACTTTATTCATACTTCACTTTTAGTTCACTTTTAGTTAAGTTATAATTAAATCCAAATTAACTCCCAACTAACTTCTAGTTAACTCTCAATTAAGTTATAATTAATTTATAATTAACTTTTAGTTAAGTCCAAGTTAATTTTTAATTAACTTCTAATTAAGTTTTAGTTAAATTTGAATTAATTTTAAACTAATTCATAATTAACTCATAGTTAAATCCTTGTTAATTTTTAATTTTAACTTTTATTTAGGTCATAGTTAACTCTAATTAATTCCTAATTGACTCCTAGTTTAGTCCCATATAACTTTTAGTTAAATTTTAGTTAACTCGTAGTTGATTTTTAATTAGAAAGGTTGTTAAAAAAAAAATTTACTCATAAAAGCCTCCTTGGAAGTTTCTTTGAACTAGGTCCCTAAAGGGGTATAAATAGAAGCATGACCTCTCATTTCCTTTAGTTTGTTCAACACCAGTCTTAAACACTATCTTACACCATAGCCTTGTCGTGTTCATTTCATATTCATGTTTGCATATGTTAGCATAATAAATATTTGTTTTCACATTTGTCTTACACATCTTGTGTTATTATTCTTAGTCCTTGTGTTCTTGTTTTTGAATCATGTAATTTTGCCTTGTTCCTTGTTTGAAAGTTAGACTTAAACCTTTTCTTTAGCCTTTTGTTCTTATGATATCTGTGTCTTTAATAATTTGAATAGGCTCCATTAGGTCTACATCTATTTTTGCATCTATATCTCATTTAAGAGTTATATTCCTTTTGGAGTTGAGTGTGAACTTCAAAAAAAAAAAATTCAAAAAGTTGTGGATTATTCACTTTTTGTTGATTAAGGTTGTGGATTACCCACCTCTTGTTGGTATCATATTTCATGGTGTTCATAATCATGTCTACAACCATGGAAGAAATCCTTGTTGTCCTTAGGAATCTTGAACAAGAAAATCAAGCACTTTGTGAATGTATTGCTCATTTGCAAACCAATCAAGCTTCAATCTCTTTGGGATGTGTTTTGGTAACACAACCCCAACCAAAGGAGCCACAAATTAGCCTACCTAACAAATTTGATGGCACATGTTCAAAGTTTCAAGGTTTTATCAACCAAGTGCGTTTGGTCATCCGACTTCATCCTCATGATCAGTATCCAACTAACCCAACTCAAGTTGGACTCATCGGTGCCTTGTTGTCAAGCACAATCCTTGCTTGGTTCGCACCTTATTGGAGCATCAGCACTACTAAGAAACTAGGTCCTATGTCATTACACACTTCCACTCAAATCCAACTTCAATGCAATGGGACTTTTGCCATTCCACCATACATTGATTAAAGTGAAAAGGAACATGACAATGCCATTTTCCTGACTACTTAAATGGAATGGGACTCATGCCATTACACTATATAGTGGTAGCAATGGAAGGGAATATGAGAATGCCACCTTTTTTATTGCCTAAGTGGAATAGGATCTATGTCATTCCACCATACGTTGATACAAGTGGAATGCAACCATGACAATACCACCTTCTTGACTATTGCCTAGGTGGAATTGAACTTGTTCCATTCCACCATAAATTGACACAAGTGGAAGGCAATTGTGGCAATGCCCTCTTCTTGAATACTTAAGTGGAAGTTGAATGGATGTGTTCACCATTGATTGTGCAATTTTTTAGGGAAATTTTAAATGACTTATTAAACCTATTTAATTTGCTTCTATGGACACCACTAACCTACAACATAGCAATGGAAGACACAACCCATTCATCCTAAATGCATGGTATAATATGGAATATGTCCAATTTCACCTATTGACCTTGGATAACCATGTGTAGTTTATTTGAGGTGCATTTACAATATATAACACAAATAGATGGTCATTAATCTCCATGAGCAAGATCAATCATTTTGGCACATGTCACTTTATTGTTTTTCAATGAAATTTGTGTTCATTCATATAACAAAGTGGTCCATACACTACCTTCACTAAGGTAACAATCTGCCTTAATCACCAAACACTGTGTCATTCATCTCATATTGTAAATTGGCCTATGTATCATTAAATCGTGGCCACTTTGACCATCTTGTTTCTTGAACTATGGCCATGATGTATCTCCCTTGGTTTGAAGGAGTAACTATTTAATTTCATATATGTTCATTGCCAAGCCACTAACCTTCACCTCCATGTTATCCCACATAGCCTAGTCCATAATAAAACATTGTGATTTGTTGGTTTGGACTACACCTTTGGTTTTCTTTTTTTTCTAGGAAGGTTACCTACCATAGATAGATCAAGATACAAGCTCCCAATCACAAATGTTGGCCTATATATAACACATCCAAACACATTATATGGTACAATGACCTATAATGTCATCCATGTGTTCAAATCACTATATTTTCACTCAAATAATATCATTCAAGATCATTATTCATGACATGCTTCTCATCATGCAATCACACCTAGCTTATTTTACTCAAGTTTGTGTTGAAAATGTGTTTTTTCAAAACAAATGCGTACTAGTTTTGCTAATCTATTTCATTATACAATTATACCACTAAGCTATAATTTTCAAAATGTCATTGAGGTGTGGAGTCACAATGCCAAAGTGTGGTTTTTATGATTAGGACATCTTGTGACTAATGTCCAAATGGGTGAAAGCACACACTAGGGTAGCTAAGTTTTGGCATATCAAGTCCCTTTTCAAAGTCCTTTTTTAGTGTAGTTGAAAACTGGCTTAAAATATGAATATTTAGATTATATTGAAAGTAACAATTTTTTCCATTTCCAATTTCAAATCATGATGCTATAAGACATATAAAAAATATCACAAAAGAAATTTTTTAATAATTATTTTTAAATGCTTAAAAAGGCTTTTAAAATCATTATAGTTTTTGGGATTTTGAAAAGTCCATAACATAATAAATTAAAATCACATTCCATTCATTCAATGAATCTTTAATTTCTTATACATAATTCATTTAATATCTCAAAGTTTCAAACACATAAAACTAACACATTGTAAGATAAAAATCCATATCCATGTGATTTGTAGGTTGTGAGAAAATTTGTCGCCAAGATTCAAAAGTCCATTCAAAAGAATTTGATGGGTTTTTTTTCATTTTTTAAATGCCAACTCTATTAGCATTACATATGTGAATCCCTTTCTTGATATTTTAATGAAAAAATTAACATTTTATATTTAAATTCCAAAAGGATGTAGGAAAAATTGTAAGTGTGACACCTAAAAAGAGACTACATAGTGTGCTTTCACCTAAACATAGTCATGTAATGGTATGTGGTTTTTAATCGCTACCATCTTATCGACTCTGGTCAAAATTATGATTACATGATCATACATACAACTATAATTAGGATTAAAAGTAATTATGACCAAGAATATGATTACACAACTAGTGTATTCAAATTGAAACAATATTTGAATTTGAAATAATATAACCGAATTCAATTTATTTTGAAATGGACAAACAAATGTTTAAATAACTTAGTTTAGTTTACCATAACTTAAATTGACCTACTTTAACACAATTTAGTTTACTTTAACTTAATTTAGCATAAATAACATAGTTTAATTTAATTTAACCTAATGTAGCCAAATTTAACATAATTTAATATAATTTAAACTAACTTATCTTTAGATATTATAACTCTAACCTAGCAAAATATAATTAACTTGGTTTAGTTGGTTTAACCAATTTTGGTTGATTTTTTTAATAAAAAATTTACTAAATTGAAGCAAATTTAACCAAAATTAACCCTAGTTTAGCCATGTTTTGCAAAATCTATTCAAATTTAGCCTAAATAGCCATGTTTAACCAAATTTAATGTCAATACCCTATTTTAGCTTAAACTTATATAAGTTTTGACAAATCTAACAAAATTTAATTTTAAAATAGTCATGTTTAGCCAAATATAACCTCAATATTTTGATTTAGCTTAGTTTTTCCAAGTTTTGCCAAATGTAGCCAATTTGAAATTATGTAACCATGTTTAGCCAAGTTTAGCATCAATACTTTAATTTAGCCTAATTTATTTAAGTTTTTTCAAGTTTAGCCACATCTAACTTAAATAGCCATGTTTAGTCATGTTTAGCCACAATACCCTAATTTAGCCTAATTCATCCAAGTTTTTCCAGATCTAATTAATTAACCTAAGTAGCCATGTTTAACCACATGTTGCCAAGTTTTGCTAAGTTTAACCAAGTTTAACTTAAGTAACCATGTTTAGCCATGTTTAGCCAAGTTTGCCAAATCTAACCATGTTTTGCCAAGTTTTGCCAATGTTAACCAAGTTTAACATAAATAACCATGTTTATCCAAATTTTGCCAAATTTTGCCAAGTTTTGCCAAATTTAACATAAATAACCATGTTTTGCCATGTTTTGCCAAGTTTGACCAGGTTTAACCTAAATAGCCATGTTTTGCCATGTTTAGCCAAATCTAATTTAAATGGCCATGTTTTGCCTTGTTTTGACAAGTTTTGTCAAATTTAACCTAAATAGCCATGTTTAGCCAAGTTTTGTTAAATTTAACCAAGTTTAAGCTAGGTAGCCAAAATTCAAAAAAATTTGCTTCAATATTTTAGTTTAGCCTAATTTATTTAAGTTTTGTCAAGTTATGTCAAGTTTTTTTAAGTTTTACCAAATTCAGCCAAGTTTAACCTAAATAGCCATGTTTTGCCAACTTTTTCCAAGTTTATCTTCAATATTTTAGTTTAATTGAAATTTATCCAAGTTTAGCCTATTTTACCCTAATCTAAATCTATGTTAGTTTATGGTAAGTAGGCCTGCATTTAGGTTAGGAATGCTTAAGTTAGTTTAAGTTAACCTATGTTAACCAAGGCTAGGCCTAAATTAGCCTAGGTCAACCTAGGTTAACCTAAAGTGAATTAGGTTGATTTGAATTTAAAACATTATTATTTTTACAATAATGTAAGTAGATTTTACTATAAGTAAATAATGTGGTGTAATGGTTAAGGACTTGTTCCCCAAAGTGAAGGTGGGGAATTCAAGTCGTCCCACTTGCAAACCTTGACACCTAAACACCTAAACACTTAGATGCCTAGATACCTTGGTGGCTTGCCTAACCTATGAATTTTTTTTAGCACCTAGGTTAAATTGCCTAGGGTAAGCTTTCTAGGCTAGGTGGCATAGGCTAGATTCACTAGGCTTCCTAGGCTAGGTCCCCTAGGTTAAGAAGCTAGCATGTGGCAATATTTGAGTAGAAATAAACAAATATTTCTTTTGGTTTAAAAAAAATTGTGACATGTGACACTTTGTGAGGTTGCCATGTGTCTTGCTGGATCTAAGACTATGCGCTTTGTGACTATAGTCATGGCGAACCATAGTCATTAATATGGTTGCAACTACTTCGACTAGTGGGATTTACAATGTGGTCATTTGGATTAAATAGTCATATAATCAGCTCTAACATAGATGGCACATACGATTGGATTTTCGTAGACATAAATGCCACATTTTAGCATTGTGAGTATTAATTAATGCCACCATTGCGAGTGCCATTATAAGGCCACCCACTTATCATTCGACTTGCTATCATCATATTTCCATTCATACTAAGTTTCACTGATGTCTTCTCCTAATAACTTGAATTAATTTGATGTGATGTGTCGCCTACATGCATTTTTGGAATAAGGTTAATGGTGCTAATTTTTCTTGACCCCTTTGCTTTGACCCACTTCCTCCTCCCCCTCCCTCTCCTCATTCATCATGGTTTATATACACTAGCCTCTGTAAAATAGAACACATTTTGCCCAAAAACCTATGTCATTACAACCAATCCAATCATTAAAATCTATGCCATTAGGGTTGGTTTAATTAACATTTGTTATTGTGGTTTATGTCATTCAACACATGCCACATAATATCACTAGTGGCCTATATCACTCACTAGGACTTGGGTTTGTCACTACAACCTATGTCACTAAGGAGTCATATGTCATTGATCATCATGCCATGAAAACCTAATGTTTGTTTCAATTTGAACTTTGTGTACTACATCATTAGGACATATGCAACTAAAGAGTGTGTTAAAGCCTATGTCACTCAAGTTCATAATATATTACTAAGGTTGTTGTCACTTTGGTTTGATGTAAATGTTATTAAAACTTTATATGTCATTTTAGGGTTTGTGTGAATTGGGCCTATTTCATTGAATTTTATGTCATTTAAAACATGTTCCTTGTCATTAGGGCTTGCATCACTTGGACTTGGTGCTAGTTTATGTTTAAATCGTCTACCAAAGTGATTATATTTTAAAGTTTTGTTAAAACCATTAAATTAAAACATGCACATGAAAGTTTTAAAAATAGTACTTGTCGCAACCCTAACCTTGGGCTCGCGACCAAAACAAAGGTTTACAAAGATGTGGGCCAAGAATGAAGCCCGAGAGTCACATTTCATGTTCTCGAGAATGTAGGAGAATGTGAAGGAATGAACCCTCACACTCCCAAGTGAGCTCCCACTTTGGGAGTTGGAGTCCTGATGGACTTTCAAATTTTTAGAAGGCAATTCTAGGGGTCAAAATTCATTGGATTAAAAATTCCATTATATCATTGGAAAACTCTTAGAATGTAGATGTCTAAAATGGGTTCGCATGACACATTTGGGTACCTAAAACATAAGTTATGGCCAAAAGAAGGGTCGGGAGTCAAACTACCAATTTGACTCCTGACCACTAAAAGTCAAGAATCTCCCTGATTTACTTGCATGCAAGTGGTGTGCCACATATTGTTGGAAAGATTCAACAAGGGCTACAATTTTGATTTAAACCTCACCTCAATCGGAGGTTTGCACAAGAAGTTATGAGCCTCCAAATTCACGGAAATCCTGAGACAAAATAACATTTGGGTGTTAGCCTCGTGGCCATGCACATAATATAAGGGGGAAGGTGGTGGCTTCCCCCCCAAATCTAGGCCGTGGTGAATCTTTTGACTTTGTATTTGCTCGTGGTTCGTTTGTGCACTAGAAGTGCTCCAACTATGCATTAATCAACTTATTGTTTGGTTTGTGCAGGTTCGTGTGAGTAATTGACTTGTTTTTCACTCTTCTTAATTTTCATTTCGGAGCTTCAACACACCCCTCTACCCCCAAAATGTCACGATCTAGGGAGTGTACCCAACTCCTTATTTTTTCGTTGTTTTCACCCGTTGGATTCGCAGTTGAGTCCATCAAGGAGTTTGGGGGTGCATCAATATTTGTGTTGTTGGCTTTTGCACATCCCTATCTTATTCCTCCACCTCATGTGCAACTCCTTTGGACTCCCATCAATCATAATATAATGATGTTTCATGATTGCCCACAAAAAAACAAGTCATACCTAGTTACTTATAATGAAAATTCAACTTTTGTTTTAACAACTTTGTATTATTTATAGGAGTGTAACAATAAGATAATAATTTGCAACTCATACAACACCCAAGTTAGATGACACATGTAGTTCCATGAAGTAGGTTAATGGTGTGCATCCCAAATGTTATTGGTTCCCATAATTGGGCATGAACAGCCTTCATACACGTTAACTTTCTTTATTGGCATTTAGAGTAGTCCAATAGTGAATGTTTGCATATAGGTCAACCAAGCTACTTGCAACAAAGACAAATGAATCCTATCCATTATCAATGGTTTGCTCACAAGCATACATGCCTTGATCTTAAACTAATGCATTTAAATAAAGACATGCATTCAGCGCCCACCCCCATAACAACAACAATGTTGGGCGACATACATTTGTACATGGTGAGAAATTGAACCTAAAAATTACATCAAAATTTAAGGGAGTAAAACTTTTCACCTCAAGAAATATGGGAAAACAACAATGTTTAATCATTTGTAACTTGCAAGAGGTTGAAAACTTTGCAAGATTTTTGTTTCATATATTTTTCAAATACACTCTTTCATGTACACATAATGGAATTAAACAATTCATTTCACCTTCAAAATCAGAGTTGAAAACAATGACAACAATGTTATATTTCTTCATCCAAAGATAAATTTTTGAACTAAAAATAATGGGTCATCATTTTTTCATTTTTTTTGCTACCACATTTTGCATAGAAGTCAAGCAAGTTACATCCAACAAAGAAATTTGAATCCCATCCATTTTAAATGGTTTGGAAGGTTGTTCAAACATACCTATCTTGATCTTCAAGTGCATCTAAGCTTACACACACATTCAACACCTCCATGGCAACAAAAAAGTTGAATTTCACACATCTATATGTGGTGAAATCAAACCTAAAAACTACATCAATCTTCAGAATAACAAGCTTTGAGTACTCAAAAAAATTTACAACATTGAAAAGATACAATATGAAAAGACAATAACTTGAAAAAATGATGGAAAAAATTTAAGGAAACAATAACAAGAATATTAAAAAGAACTTTAATGAAACACCAAATTTCAATTGTATGGGTTGTGGCCAAAAGGAGGCACAAAGTTGGAAGGAAGTTTTGGAAAATGAATTTGAACTCACATTATACAAAGTATGTTATTTCATGTATATTAATGTACCTAATACCTAGTATACAAAATATATTATTTTGTAGACGAGGTGTTATGTTTCAAGTATATTAATATGCCAAACATATTCAAATCAATACTATTATGTTTGAAACATTATAATTATATACATAATATTTAAAATTTTACAATAGGTATATAGGTAAAGGTATTGGTATACTACGTACATATTATATATAACTATTTATATTTATTAGTGTTTCAAATATACAAATGTTTGAGTGATACTAAATACTAGGTATTAATACACATATGAAATGTTATACCTAATACATGAATTCAAATTCAGTTTTTCCTTCTAAAGTTTCCTTCCAACTTTGTGCTCCCACATGGTAGCACCCCATAGAATTGGGTTTTGGTGTTTCATTGAAGCTTTCTTTATATATTCTTGTTGTTAATTTCTCAGAGCTTTTCCACTTGTTTTTTCAAGCTATTGCCTTTTCATATTGTACTTTTTCAATGTTGAATTTTTTTTTGAGTACTCAAAGCTTGATGTTTTGAACTTTGATGTAGTTTTTAGGTCTGATTTTTCACCACATATAAATGTGTGAAACCCAACTTTCTTGCTGCCATGGAGGCGTGGAAAGCATGTGTTAGCTTAGATGCACTTGAAGATCAAGACATGTATGTTTGAACAACTCTTGAAACTATTGAAAATGGATTCATATTCCTTTGTTCGTTGTAGCTTGTTTGATTTATATGCAAAATGTGGCAATAAACAAACATGGCAAACTAATTACCCATTGTTTTTGGATCAAAAGTGTATCTTTGGATGAGGAAATACAACATTATTATGATTATTTTTAGCTCTAATTTTGAAGGTGAAATGAGTTGTTTAGTCCCATAATGTGTACATGGGAAAGAATGTGCTTAAAAGAAATATGAATTGAGTTTTGGTGTTTCATTGAAGCTCTTTTTTAATATTCTTGTTGTGTTTTTTTCAGGTTTTTCACTATTTTTTCAAACTATTGCCTTTTCATATTGTACCTTTTTAATGTTGTAGATGTTTTTGAGTACTCAAAACTTGTTGTTTTGAATTATGATGTAGTTTTAAAGTTTAATTTTTGACCACATACAAATGTGTGAAATCCAACTTTCTTGCTACCATGGAGGTGTTGAATGCATGTGTTAGCTTTGATGCACTTGAAGATTAAGATAGGTATGTTTGAACAACTTTCCAAACCATTGAAAATGGATGGGATTCAAATTTGTTTGTTGGATGTAGCTTGTTTAACTTCTATGCAAAATGCGGTAGCAAAAAAACATGGAAAAATGATTACCCATTGTTTTTGGTTCAATAATTTATCTTTGGATGGGGAAATACAACATTGTTGTCATTGTTTTCAACTCTAATTTTTGAAGGTGAAATGAACTTTTTTGTTCCATTATGTGTACATCAGAGATAAAGTGCTTGAAAGATATATGAAACAAAAATCTTGCAAAGTTTTCAACCTCTTGCAAGTTGCAAATGACTAAACATTGTTGTTTTCCCATATTTCCTGAGGTGAAAATTTTTACTCCTTTAAGTATTGATGTAATTTTTAAGTTTGATTTTTCACCATGTACAAATGTATGTAACCCAACATTGTTGTTATTATGGGGGTGGGTGTTGAATGCACGTATCCACTTAAATGCATTAGTTCAAGATCAAAGTAGGTATGCTTGTGAGTAAACCATTGATAATTACAAATGGGATTCATGTGTCTTTGCTGCAAGTAGCTTGGTTGACCTATATGTAAACGTTCACTATTGGAAGACTCCAAATGCCAATAGAAAAAGTGAACGTGTATGCGGGTTGTTCATGCCCAATCATGGGAACCAATAGCTTTGGGATGCACACCATTAACCTACTTCATGGAGCTACAAGTATCATCTAACTTAGGTGTTGTATGCTACAAATAATTATCTTATTGTTACACTCTCATAAATAATACAAAGTTGTTAAGCCAAAAGGTGAATCTTCATTCCAAATAACCATGTATGATTTGTTTTGTTGTGGGCAATCATGAAACATCATTATATTGTGATTGATGGGAGCTCAAAGGAATTGCACATGAGGTGGAGGAATAGGATAGGGATTTGCAAAAGCCAACAACACAGATACTATCTTTCAAACCTTCATGTGCATGTTTTAATTTAATGGTTTCAACAAAACTTAAAATACAATCACTATGGTAGATGATTTAGGCATAAACTAACACCAAGTCCAAGTGATGCAAGCCTTAGCGACAAGGAACATGTTTTAAATGACATAAGATTCAATGAAATAGGCCCAATTCACACAAACCTAGTGACACACAAAAGCCCTAATAACATTTACATCAAATAGAAATGACAATAGTTGTACTAATACTATAAACTTGAGTGACATAAGCTAAGTGACATGGGACTTAGTGGCATATGTTTTAATGACATAGTACACCAAGTTTGAATTGAAATAAAATCTTATGACATAGGCCTTCATGGCATAGTGATTAATGACATATGATTCCTTAGTGACATAGGTCGTAGTGACAGACCCAAGTCCTAGTGAGTGACATAAGTCTTCATAGCATAGTGATTAATGACATTTGATTAATTAGTGACATAGGTTGTAGTGACAGACCCAAAAGTCCTAGTGAGTGACATATGACTCCTTAACACTTGACATAGGTCATAATGACATACCCAAGTCCTAGTGAGTGACATAGGCCTTCATGGCATAATCATTAATGACATATGACTCCGTAGTGACATAGATTGTAGTGATAGACCCAAGTCCTAGTGAGTGGCGACCATTAGTGATATTATGTGGCATGTGTTGATTGACATAGGCCACCAGTGACATAAATGTCAATGGAACCATCCTTAATGGCATAGATTTTAGTGATTGAATAGGCCTTAATGACATAGGTTTTTGGGCAAAATGTGTTATATTTTACAAGGGCTAGTGTACACAAACCATGGTTGAATAAAGAGAAGGAGGGGGAGGAGGAGGCGGCTCAAAGCAAAAGGGCCAAGAAAAATTAACACCATTGCACCTTATTCAAAAAATGCATGTAAACAACACATCACATCAAATTAACTCAAGTTATTAGGCCTTAATTATGATTTAGAAATACATAGGCCAAGTAACAATATGAAATCAATGACATAATGTTTGGTGACTAGCTAGGGCAAATTGTCAATTTAGCATGAGGGTAGTGTATGGACCACCTTGCTATGCGAATGACCATGCTTGAATGAAAAAAAAAAAGGTGACATGTGCCACGATGACCAATCTTGCTTATGGATTAGATGTGGACAAATGCATGTATGGGGTAGTTATTTTAATTTTAGGGAATGAGTTTTATGATTTAGTGACATGTAAGCTTTAACATGATATGAATGACATTATAGTGTTTGATGACTATGGTAGATTACCACACCTTTACCATTGAAGGTAATGTATGGATTACCTAACTATGTGAATGACCAAAATTGTTCATGGAAAAAATAAAATGACATGTGCCAAAATGACACAACTTTTGGGGATTCAAGCTTTGTGAATTCCAATGTGATGCGTGATTATGATTACACACAAGAAAAATGGTAATTGGAAGATTTGGATTATGGTGAACTTTTATATAAATGAACTCTAAGTCATTAATATATGTAAAGACAAGGAATACGATGATCAATCACACCACCCAATTATAGTGAGCCTAGCCACTAGTATTGCACCCTACAATGATGAATGTTTGTGCAAACTAATGTTTAGAATTAAAGTGTGAAAGCAATATGTTAATCCAACAAACTGGAACAACCATTAATAGAAGTTTTAACTAGTCATGTGTGTAATATGGTGTGCTACACATTGAAATTTTTTGGAATCACTAACATGGTTTATCACTAGAAAATCATTATGGACCCATGACATGAAGATGGGGATTGCTATTTGGTGAACATGAGCAAGTGAGCATGAACATGTGAGCAAGATTGAATTTTTTGGAATATTTTGCTAACACATGGCACAAAATATTGCATGATGTGGACGAATATTTTGCCATGTGTCCAAGGATGAAAAATAAAAATGGATGAAAAATAAAACAAATGAAAGGAAAAAATGGATAAAAATAAAAATAGATGAAAAAAAAGGATGAACAAAACATGTTCATAGCCAAAAGTTATGTGTTAATCCAAGCACTACCTCTTCACACCTGAAAGGTATTTGTCAACTGAAACACCACTTGTTCATCTCCAATAGATATGTTCCCATTAGGAATTGACACATTATGAGACCGCACATTCTCTATACCATTTCAACCTATTTTTTATTTGAATTTAGTCTTTCAAACCACTTATGTCTAACAACATTCTTGTTACTTGAAGGATAAAATGGATGAAAAATAAAAATAGACAAACAAAAGGGATGAACAAAACCTATTCACAACCAAGAGTTATGTGTCAATCCAAACTTTACCTTTTCACAACTAAGAGGTATATATGTGTCAATTGAAACACCACATGTTCATCTCCAAGAGGTATGTTCCCATAAGGAATTAAGATAGTATGAGATCGCACATTCTCTATACCATTTCAACATGTTTTTTATTTGAATTTTTTTTCCCAAACCTTTTATGTCTAGGAGCATTCTTATTACTTGAAGAATCAAATTGCATTATTTCCCCATCTCTTCACTAGAACTACCTGGCTCCAACTTTTCTATAGCTACAACCCATTTGCAATTTCTAAACATCTATTTTACAATGGCAAAATAAAATTCATAACAATGGTCACACCAAACACCTTGGAACTATGATTGAATACACTTTAATCTCAAGCATACTAAATTGAATATGCGAAATAATAAAAACACCTTTGGAATATCTAAGAGATCCCACCCTGCTAGACCCCTTCAAGTAGTTGCTAGAAATAAGAACATGGGGATCAAATTGGAAAAACAAATTTAACAAAACAAATGAATGGGTAGCATGGCAATGGGTGAATGTAAAGATTGACAAGAAAATTCTTACATTACTTAAACAAACTGTAAACATTCCAAAGGAAGATATGGAAGACTACCACTAAGTGATGTTTACACATGTGATGGATTTCTTCCAAGAATGAGCAAGTTTGAAAAAGTTGATTCTAAAACATTTATTTACAAGCTTATTGAAGGATTTGTCAATGGAGGATTTGGTAGCCCTTTGGAACTTCCTTTCAAGAAAATTTATGGAATGGGAAATAGACGACTCTTTGCAACTCTAGGTAGGTGAGCCTAGGTGCCACAAGATTTAAGGAACAAAGTGATAAAACAACTTGTGAATTGTTGAATGATAGGCTCGACCCCAAAACCACAAGATGTCTATGATAGTAAGAAAAAAAGATGTCCCAACAATTGAAGGAAAAACCAAAATACCATTCTTGGCAGTAATTGGTGGTACAATAGACTTTTTTATATGAATTAAGGCTAAAGTTGAACATAAGAGTTGCTTGTTGAAAAATCTTGAAAAATCCTTGATTCTTGGAATTCCAAAGAACACATCTATAATACCCATTTAGTCCTTGGAACTCCAAAGGATACATATATAATACCCATTCAGTCCATGGAACTCAATTGGAAGCCTATAAAAGATTCATACAGTGATTGCATTGTCATTACATTTCCAATTAATTTTTAATTACTTTTTTTTGTTATTTACTATTTGTTTGCATTTTTAGTATCATCATTATCCACTTGCATTGATTATACCTTTAATATAATATTGTCCACTTGCATTGATTATACCTTTAATATAATATTGTAATCTTATAACTTCAACAAAATATTTGTATCCTCCCACCCAATATTATTAATTTGCGTACATAATTGCCTTACTCAGTATTAAAATCTCAATTGGATTTCTTCCAAAATGACAAATAAATCACTGATTATTAGCAAGTTACCACAAACAATTCAATGCATGATTGAAAATGCATTGTTGCATTCAATTTTGGATACAATTTTTGAGCAAACAGAATAACCATGGAGTGTTCCTCAAGATGACAATAGATTCGACCCTTTACATGGAATATTAGAAATCAGGAAATGGGGCAAGTTATAAAAAAACAAACTGGATAACACAAATGAGTGGGCTGCTTGGCGATGGGCAAACGGAAAGGCAAAAGAACAAGGTCTATTTATTGCCATGAATAAACCAAGGTGAAACCCCCAATCAATAACACAATATATTAAAGATTATCATTGGGTGATGTTTAGACATGCAATGGATTTTTGAAATGACATGCAAACCTTAAAAAACCATTTCTAAAACAGTACTTTACTAGCCTTGTCAAAGATTTATGAAATGAAGACTTGGTTGCCCTATGTGGATTATTAGTAACAAAAATTGGAAAACCCAAAAGAAGACTATATGCAATTCCAGGGAGGCGGGCCAAGGTCCCACAACATGAAAGAAACAAAGTCCTCCAATCACCTTCAAATCAATGAATGATTAGACTGCCACCAAAACCAAGAGAAGTGTGGGACAATTAGAAAAAATGATGCCCAAACCTTGACAATAAAATAGTGTTTATTCAATCGCATTGTGGAATACAAACAATATTTGTAATGTCTATATGTAGAAATCAAATGTAATCAATGGAAATTTGATTGAAATAAAGTGGATTTAGTTGCAATTACAGATAAAAATTGATTTTATTAATAACAATTTTATGAAAACTAGAAGGACATTTGTGATAATAGAAGCAAGAGAAAATAAGACCCTAAATGTGTACTGCAATTAAGAAGCAAAATGGAGACAATAATGAATGAAAAGTTATGTGTATGCATATGCAATTGATACTTCTCACATAAAGGAAAAAGTGAATGTGTTTAGTGTAAAAGATCTAGCAAGATGTAGCAAGATCATTTTGTGATCTAAAAAATGGTGTTGAATCTCAAGATGAACAATCCAACGCTAAATGGCATAATCTGAAACATCGTGCATTAAATTAATGATCAACAAGGAAACATTTGCTAAGATTATTGAGATAAACAGTCACTAATCAAATAATAGAACATCAATAATTGACCACCATAAATGTTACCATCCTTCACACTAAGAGGGATGTTAAAAAATTATAATTACAAAACAAACACAATCATTTTGGACGATTATATATAATGATAAAGATGCATGGTGGAAATAACATTATCCATTGCAAATGTAGGTTTGGAATTGTGAAAATGCATGTTAGAACTCTTTGAGATTTAAATCTAAATCCAGTAGTGGATCAAAGACAAATGAAAACAATATATGCAGAATACAATGTTAAAATGGGATATTGGGTATTGAGAATTAACATGTAGGAATACAAAATTTATGCCACAATGATACAAATGTTTGACTCAGATTTCATGAACAATTTGAGGCAAGTTCTAGGGGATAATCCATGGCCAGTTGAATTGATAAACCAAAACTACATGACTCATTTATTATGCCAAGTAGAATATCTATTGGGGATGAACAAAATGGACTAATATTCATTGGTAGAAGCTGCACATAAAAACTAGCCAAAAAATGAAAGTGATCTAGATGATGACAAGTATGAGTTACCAATTTTAAAATACAATGCAACCAGGTAGCACTAGTCAAATAGAAAAAAGGAACCCAAGTGGAGGAAGAAGGGGAACTAAGAACACCATCGTAATCTACATTAGAAAAGGAGAAAACACAAAAACCACGAATAAAAAATGTTGTGGGTCAAATAACCATCTCATTATTAAATTGCAACATCAAGAAGAATGTGGGTCACCATCATATGTCTGTGATTGCAAGCACACATCCAAATGAGGAACATCATAAAAACTATAAGTACCCCATTTTTCGAAAGAATTTGGAACGTGTTGTAAACAACACATGCCATTGTTAAGAAGAAGTTAAAGTTGATAGATCTTGTTTCGCAATATCAACTAACTATGTGTAGTGGATATAATCAGCAAGGAACATAACAAAAAAACAAAATCGGAAAAAAATGTCAGAAGAAACCAACATTGAAGGATTCTTTACTTTGCTAGAGAGCCCTCAAAAAAATGATGTGAATAGGCATGCTAAAGATAGTAAAGAAAAAAAAAACAACTTCGTTAAAATGCAGGCATTCAAGCGCAATCAAAGAACTGACAAAATAGCTTATAGAAAACTTCAGTCTTCTTGCTTCTAAAGAAAGAAAGGGTTGAAAATGCAATGCACTGCACAAGGAAAAGATCTTGAAAAATGGTGTACTTTTAATTGTTTTAAATGACAAAGAAAACATAGGATGCAACATCTTTAAGTGAAGAAGACAAGGACGAAATGCTAATCGTCATAGAGAGGGACATCCAAGAGTTTAAAGACACACAAACGATGTATTGAATGTGTCCATATTCAACTTTATCAAAATAGGGAGGAAATGGAAGCATAATACTCAACTTGTTTTGATTGTCATAATTAAATGAAATTTGGCATCTTTTTCCACTAGAACAAATATGAAGTCATTGGCAATGTAATGCGTATGAAATTTGTGATATGTGTCCACCAGAACAATATTAAACTCATCTACAATGTGAAAATTGTGATTTACCTACAAAAGAATGATTATGAATTCATTTGCAAGGTCATATCTATGTTAAATTTGGGATCTACAACAAGATAGTTAAAAATCTAAAGAAATTATAGATAAACCAAGAATTGAATATGAAAATTAAAATCAACTTGAAGCCATTAGTGATAAAATAGAAATTGAATATGGAATTTGTGATCTATTGCCAACATAGCAATTTTGAACTCAATTGCAATGTCATATAAATTATATTTGTGACCTGCTTCCAACATAACAATTTTGAACTCATGTGTAATGCTTCATAAAAAATATTTATGATAAAAATATTCAAAATTCAATTTCATTGCCCAATTAGTATATTGCTTCTGTTGGATTAATAATTCATTTGGATTTATGATATGCGTAAAATTTTTGTTAGGATTTGTAACTAAATAAAATAAAATCATTTAAATGGTTTGAAATGAGATGTGAAAACATTGCATTGATTAAACGAATTGAAAAAATTGGAACAAATAATGAAGGCTTGAAGAAAAAGCCAAAGTTTAGAAGAACTTATTCTATAGTTTCATTTTCAATGTAATAGAAAACAAAGCTATTATATCTACAATAATTTTTTCGTACAAGCAAAGACAAAATGGTGAAAAATGATGAGCCGTTGCTTTTGAATATTTTGGGAATGAAAAACTTGATGGTAGGTTGGGGAAGAATTCCTCACAAGCAAAAAAAGGAATTGTCTTTTACCTCAGAAATGACCAATATCTATGTCAAGCAATTAATGTTAATTATCAAGGCTTAACCAAAAGCCCACATGAAATATTTGAAATTGTAAAGGTTAAACTTATCCACAATCTAGATTGAGTTTAGACTTGTTCTAAACATGAGCATCTTGGTCATTATTTTCCTTTTTTGCAACATCGATTTGCACCTCAAAGAACATCCACCAGTGGTTGCAGAACCTCAAGATAAACATCTTGGTCTGGCTCAAGTAAAATAACATGTCTTCCAAGATTTTGACATGTTCTTAAATAGTTACCTATTTTAAGGATAACCTTTTAATGAGACCTACAAAACAAAATGAAAGAGATGAAGAAAAGCAAAAAAAGAGATAAAATCAGACAAAGTTGAACACAAAGGGAATTGAAAACACCTAAGGAAGAATAAATGTCCACCATTAGACTTCCAAGAGACGACAAGGTAGGGAAAATCGATTGGAAAATGTCAAGGTGGATCTTGTGTCCAACTCTAAAAGGCAAGCCACTATTTGATACTATCATAGTATCTTGGGTGGTATAGTTGAAGAACACATCATCATCTTGAATGTCTCCTTGTTGCATATCCTTTGAAAAAGTAAAACTTCCGATATTGTGCACAATAAGAAGATTCCTGTTCATGAGAGTCTATGACATATAAAGAGATATGTTAGTATTGAGCTCACGCGGATGTAGGAAGCCTTGGTGGAATTCAAATAACGTTTACCTTTTTATTCGAGAATTTAGGATTTGTGCAATGCATAATGTTAACAATTGCAAACTTTGAGTGAATTTTGAACTTAGGTAAAACTTGATGTCTCTCAAAACCTAGAAGTCATCATCGCAAAAAAAGAGGACACAACCATCCCTTGCAAGATACTTGTCCACAAATATGAAAATGGAGACAACATAGTTGTCAACTTTTGCATTCCATTTAGGAATAGTTGAAACATGGTCCAACACATGCGAAATTGGAAAATTTCTTAGGAGTTCAACAATGATGAAGTCTATTCTGTCCTTTGGGGAGTCTTGCAAGAATTCAAAATGATCCTAGTTATTGAATTTGATAGAAATAGGTAATTTGATGAGGAATAAGGTCTCAAACCAATATTACATTCGTCCATAAATCCTTTATATCCTAAAAGCTAGGGGGCCACGCATGAGTTGAAACTTTTTTTTTTCACTAGCGAAGGCCAGTTGATATTGAGAGCCTTCGTAACCAACCTCAGGGTCTTGTGGCTGGCAGTGAGTATTGGGCTTCAAAGTGGTTAAAGATGATATTTCCCTTTTGAAGTCTCGGGTAATTCCTACACAAGTATTTTCCTCCTTTGCATGTGTGATTATGGCTTAGTAGCACAACCCTAAACCCTACTCTTGAAAGTTCCATGAGAGTCTTCTTCACGAGCAACACGGTTAGGAAAATCCTGGAACTTAAAAGACTCAATGTTTACAGCTTGTTTAGGGTTCTCAATGTTAGTTGGAGCTTGAGTGGCTCCTAGAGTGCTTGAAACTTGGACATCCTTTTTCTTCCTCTTAACAATATCTTTTTTATTTCCTTGATAGGAAGCAAATTTCTCTAAAAATCTTGGATCGAATTACTCTCATTCTAACCTTTTTGAAATAGGAATGTAGTCTAGAGGATAATCAAGGTATCAATCATAACAAGGTAGATGAGAAGAGCCCCAATCTTTGACAAGTTCCTTTCGGTACATAGTGATGTCAAATTTTGGATCTCACCAAATGCTGAAGATTCCGAACATTTCTTGAATGGCATTTGGTTGAAAAGCAGATGCAAAAAATATTTGTGAAATTCAATTGGTAAAGACTCAGGTGGGAATTAGGCACAAAGCGACCATCAACATTAATAGATGAAAGCAGCTTTGGAAATGTTTAGTTGGCATCAATTGAGCTCCAACCCATATATATTGGATATGTTGAGGGTTTGTGACACCCATAAAGGGCAACAATGGATTGCAATTGGCACCAACTAAGCCCCTTTTGAGAACTAATTCATTTCTATTGGCACCAACTAAATCCTAGTAGAAATGGTTGGGTCCTTTTGATCAAGACTTCAATCAGCATTGACTAATTATTAATAGAAGGATAATGTCATCCAAAGTAATTTACCACTGATAATTATTATGAGTCGAAATTGATTGAATCCTAATTGAGTTTTTTTTGAATTAGAAAGGAGTTATCTATAACGATATATGGCTCCAACATATCTAATGTGACAGATGGGAAGAACAGAACCCAATAGCAAGCCTCGATAATTGAAGGATTCAATGCAAATTATTCATGAATTCATAAGATTTTTCACATGTAAAACACAAGTTTCAATGCCTCTTTTATTCCAATTTGAAACTCCCACGTCTTCCCTCATGTGATACCACCTTTCACTTTGAACTTTCGGTAGAATGTCGATTCCCATAACTTAAGTCTCCACTTTTGAATATAGTTTAAGAGAGATGGGTCCTTCACAAATTGATCAATGCAAGTGACATTGAGGTCCCTTGTTGTGGAGTCAAACAACTTGATTGCCTCCACCTTTAGCTGCAAAATTCCAAGAAGATGTCCATAAAGTTAAAAGATGATTGGCATTCTAGAAAGGATGTTGAGATCTATTCGTGGAAAACAATAATCTTTTTTATCTTGTTTTCTCCAAGATTCTTGTTTTCATGGAGAATATATTCAAGGAGAATCAAACATGGTGCCAAAATGTGGTTCTATGAAGCCATTTATCAAACGTGGCATTTGGAAATCCCTACTTTGGGAATTTTTGAGCTCCCTTGAATACTCTAGATTGATTCCATTGCTTGAGCCAAAACTTTTTTTGGTATGTACTAACACAAGCCAAAACTAACATTTGAAATTTTTCGGTAAACATTTCTGGCTTTGGATTCATATCATACTAAATCTAAACCTTGTGTACAAACTCTAGGCCCAATGAAAGATCACATACATGTAGTTGCTTGTGGAAAGTGGTCATGTGTTCTTTGTGGATCACATCCATAGCCTTGTTGCTCAAGGTTTCCAACTGGTTCGAGTCTTTCAAAGTTGGGTCCACAACATCCACATAATATAGTTGATGGGCAATATCAATTGCCACAGTTAGTTCCCTTTGGAAAGTTGAAATAGGATTAGTGGTAGAAAACTAAACTCAACTTTTCAAAGATGGTATTGAATTTGGAATAGTAGAAGGAAATTGTCTCACCTTGTACATATAATCAAAATTGAAAAGACTTCTCGTGTGAGGCTGTACCAAGTCTTTCATGTTTTGGCCTCGCACTTCATGAATTGTTTGTCTGGAATGACCTTTTAAAACTACTATAAGTGTATCAATCCTCTACTTTGGATCCTAAAATACTCGTGGACTAGAAATGGCCTCACATGGTCTAATTTAATGGACCTGCATTGCCACAATGACATCAAAAGTCAGTGTTATCTTTACATCTTCAACTTGAGGAATAGATTGAAATGCAAGAATAGAGCAAGCTTACTTGTTAAGTTCTGCGATTGTTGTGACGAGCTTTACGAGGCCGCTCTTGTTATTAAGCACAAAACTATCCATGTAGATGTGCTAATCTACATCAAATGGAGCACTTTCTCTATACACGGGAACCAAGCTTGAAGTTTATGGTTCCTATCCCATACATGGGACATTTTACCAAAAAATGGCTCGAGATTTGGGTCTCTTTGCAAAACTCCTCAAATTTATTGTTCTTTTCCTTCCAAAGAGGCCCCCACAATGATTCAATAGTTGAGCCAACAATCTTTGCACCTTGCCAATTTGTGGGGGAATCAAAGAAGACATTTTCACCTTGCTTGTAACCCATTTGAAAAGTATGTTCCATTTTAAGCACATCAATTTTAAGAACAAGCTTAACAAAGGGCAATGGCAACGAGCTTGCACAATGGAATGTTCATTCAAGATTTTTGCTTGGGATAGATATTAAATTTCTCCAAGACCTCATTGGTGTTGAATTTTTTCTTGCTATCAATCCCTTGGATTACATTTTCACATGATGTTGGAATCGGCTACACAAACAATTTATGAAATGAAAAAGTTAGATTTTCAATGAAAGTTGATGTCTTGTAACTCCTCTATTGAAAACTAGATAATTATGTCACTAGTTGATTGATGGCATATGCAAAACATAAGAAAATAGACCAATTGTAATGCAATTATGTACCATTTAGAAAGGGGTGTGTTTGTAATGTCAATCGGTGTAGATTAACTATTGTTGAAACCTTATCCAAACACCTCGTAGATAGGAAGCACATCAACAAAAATGACTCCTAGTTTGATGCAAATTGGTAATAGGAACTAGCTCACAGAAAACAATAGTGATTCAATAGTCAGTCATCATCGATCGACTGCTTGTGAGTCGTTCTTATTACACCTCCTTGATAGATAACGATGATTTTCATTTGGTTTTAAATTGTCACAAGAAGCGACCTTTGTAGTGATGGAAATGTTGTTGGTGCTGATTGATGCTCCATGCGCATTCTACCCAAACCTCCAAAAAAGATTTAGAGATCAAAATTGGCTATGGTTGTACCAGTATAAGGAAATTACTTTTGTTTGGCACCGACCGAGGTCAAATTGTTATATTAAAACACATTTGTGAGAAAAATGAGGAAAAACAATTTGAGTTGAAGGTTTAGGACCCACCTCTTATTGAAACACAAATGCAAAAACCCTAGGTATAACTGGAGTATTCAAAACAAAGGTGTCGCAAATCAACATGGAAAATGGAATCATTACAAACAACACATAATATTTTTAGACAACCCTAAACTAAATGTTAACAATTGAGACAAAGAATTGAATTTAGATATTTCAAAAATATCATTTCTTGGAGAGACTTATTTCTCCATAGTCCAGAACTCATGTTGTTGAATCTAGATCCTTATGTTTGTTTGCTTCCTGCTCATCAAACTGCAATAGATGGTGAGTTGATTTTCCATGTAATAGCAAAAATGGAAATCTCAAGATCTATATTTTAAACTATAAGTGGAAAAATTTGTTGGTTATATAAAAAACATACCACAGGTTCTACAAGAAACAGATTGTTGGTTGTACAAAAAAGAAATCGCAAAATCTATAAAAGAAATTAGTCTTTGTGTAAGAAATAAAATGTTCATTTTAACAAAACCAATTCGTTGGTTTCATAAAGATAAATTGTTATCAAAATCAACCTGATTAAATCATTTACACACATAACGATTAACCAAGCTTGAGATGTGTACCTTTTTTAGCATTAAGTCTACATCCTTAAAACCTAGAATCCAAAACCTTCGTGGAACCTTTAAACCTTAAATCTTGGTGTTAGAATTCTAAATCATGGATCCCTAAAACCCTAAATCTTGGAATCCTAAACCATAAGTAATGGAGCCTAAATCTTTACATCCAAATGCCTTTAACCCTAAAACCTTCGATCTTGGAATTTAAAACCCTAAATCACGGAACCCTAAAACCAGAAATCCTTGAACCCTAAATTCCTAAACCCTAAAACCCTAAACCTTGGAATCCAAAACCTGAAATCGTAGAACCCTAAAACTAAAATTCTTAAAATCCAAAACCTTAAATCCTAGAAACTTAAATCCCTAAAGCCTAGTACCCTAAACCTTAAATCTTGTTAACCTATAAACTTACATCTTTAAACCCTAAATCTTCATACTAACCCTAATTGCTAAATTATGTAACCTTAACTTTAAATCATTCGAAAAGAAGTCCTCCTAGATTTTGATATCATTAGTTCATGAGAACTCCATGGATTTTCGAGAGTCCAATTCCATGATAAGCTTGGACTTCATAGTTGGTGTTGATTAAGCACCCATAAATTGATTGTTTGACATTTGCGCGTCTTTCTAAATGTAGTTGATAACCTAAAAAAAAACCTGAATTTGGAAGAAATCACAAAATCGGAGCTAAAGATCCTTGAATTTTGCAGTGCACTTTATAAAGCACACAAGTTCAGCTCGAAATTGAGGAAATTAAACTTCATGTTCCATTTTGGAAGCTCTTGATTGATGCCAATTGAAAACTTCGGAGCCGTGCTAATCTTTTGCACTTAATGAACATTCAATCACGGCTTGAGATTTGAGGTTGTTTGATATGTCAATAACCAAGCCTAAAGAAACCTTTTTCCTTAATGAAATCGATGCCCTCCCTTGTTGTAAAAAAGTCTCTTGAGCTCTAAAGTGCACTATTTACAACCCAACATCTTAAATGACTACATTTTCTTTGTGAGTTTAGATTCCTTGGTTCATCCTGGAAGCTTTCAGTTGGCACCGATTCAATGCTTCCAAAGTGTTTTTGGTCCATGAAATCTCTTGAGAACCCAAAGGTGGTTTCAAATATGAATTGCTTTGAAAGATCATTCCCAAAAAATACATATACAAACCCGATTTCTCAAAGAAAGCTACTAATTAATACTATTACAAATAGCTTCGTTGAGCTTTTTGGTGCTCTTCGTAACACTAGAGAGCTCTAGTAAGCATTCAAGATCTCTGAACAATAATCTTACTCAACCACCTATGAAGTTCATGCGTTGCCATAAAGTGGCCATTGGGTGAGCATTCATCCAAAAACTCTTCCAAAGTTTAGAAAACAATCTAATCTTTCTAAGGTAACAATTGAAATTGAAATAAAAAATGAAAATGGGAGAGTAACTTGGGTCTTGGCTTGTGTTGGTTTGAGTTAGAGATGGCTCTACCTGAAAATTTGAAACAAGGAAATTTGTGAATCTATACAATCTTGAAAAATTCTCCTGCAAGTTTGAAAAACTTCAAAAATGCTCATTCCTCATGAAAAAATGGGTACATTAAACTTACCTCCTCCTCTATCATTTCTTGGTGCTACAACTGAAGGCTTCTCTTCCTTGATTTTGCCATCTGCTTTTTTTTCAAACTTTACTTTTAATTCGTCCACATAAAAGATGTCCCTCTCCTTTTCTTAGGTCTTGACCCCACTATTGTGTGTTCTTTTTTTGGCATTTGCAAACTTTTGTATGACTTAGATCTAATTCTATTTCAACAACTTGTACTTATAGTGCCATTTGCTATCACTCAAATTCAATGACTTGCCATTACAATGCATGTGAACGATCAGAGTTTTCCAAGAAACCATAATAGTTTGTTGTGGTGTAGTAAATTGATGTTTTTTTTTTAATACATATCTTCCATCATGAATTTTTTTAAAAAAATGTTTTATTGGTATCCAAAGGATATTATGTCTGAAAGCTGATAACTGGAAAACATTGGTTTGTACCCCTTCTGACTAGAATTGTGCTGAACTTACATCCTTTCCTTTTTTCCTCCAATCCACTTCATCCTTTGAAGCTTGATCTGACTGGAACAACCTTAGAGAGGCCACACCTTACACAGTGCAATTTTTCTGCTCCCTCTTGGACTGGGGAGCTTACATTTTTGCAGGGTTCCATAACACCATTGGAACAGTGTTTTTTTCTTTCATTTTTTTCATATTGAAATTTTGGCGAAATTGAACAAAAAAATTAGCTCTTAGTTTGGGATTGGAGATGCTCTTAATCCCAAACTAGGATAGTGCTCAACTTATGTCCTTTTTTCTTTCTCCATTCCACTTCATCCTTCTTGTTGTTGTAATGTCCTATTGTGACAAAGTTTGGAAAATTTACATTAAGTGGGCCCCTAGTGAGATTATGCAATTTGAGTACACAACATTGCATGAGAGTAATTACATCTAAAAACCCATTTTGGATGAATTGATTAGATTGCAATTTCTTGATATTTATCTATGGAGGAAGATATATTGTTTGTTTGTTTGTTTTTTAAAATTTATTATTATTATTATCACCTTGAGATCTCCCAAACTACAGTGCCTCTTGTCGCACTCTTAGTAAAGCTTTTGATGAGTAGGGGTGCATCAAGATGGTTTCATAATGATTTAACCTATAGTGAAAAGGTAATTGAATATTGAAGAAAGTTTTTGCTAAAAATTCATTAAAAATATTACAAGCAAATTAGGTGCGTTCTTGGAATTGTTGGAAAGCCCTCAACCATTAGGCTTTCGGGAAAAAAAAATAGGCCCAAGGAATAGTAGATATTGAATTTTGAGTAATTTTCGTCATTGGAAATTCAATTAAATTACAAAAAATTGTTTTGGAAGGAAAAATTAGTTGGGTAACCTATTCACACTTGGGGCATTGGCACTTGTAGGCTACACTAATGTTCATTAAACAAACACCGAGTTCCCCACCTGCCCTTCCCTCCCTCCCTCCCTCCCTAATGTGAAATACCATATATAGGTACATGGTGCTTCATCTTTTGAAAGGACCATACCAATTTTGCAAATAGAGTTGGCCTAGTCCAATTGTCTCACTACGAAAGTGTCTTGAGCTCAACGCAAAATTGGTAGGTATGGTACTTTAGGAATACATAGAGGACACATATTGGATTGTTGAAAATATTGCTCATGGTGGGAAGGTAAAATAGAGGGTACATGATGTGCCTTACATACCTTTGTGAGAACCCCTCAATTAGGGGCGGGGCGAGGGAGTTGCACATAAAAGACCTACAAGAAATTCTCTAGTGAATTTGGAGCTAAAATTAGTGAGTGGAAATTTTCCATCTCCACAAGATGGGTTTTTCATTTTGTATTTTAAAATGGCCACCCTCTTTTTTCTTTTCTTTTCCTTTTTCTCATGATACCAACACATACAAAAATTCTTGCAAATCTTTTTCACTAGGCACCGTCCTTGGAGCAAGGCATTGCCAAAATAATTGCACCTTGGCTCCACCTCAAGCGAGCAAGGCATTCCCAAAATAAGTGCCCCCTTGGCTCCACCTTGAGCAAGTGCTTATTGTGGGAATGACCCACTTGACAAAGTGTATCCATCAACAATGTATATTGTTGAACAAATAATGGTAAACACTATGTACTAATTCTTAACCCTCTTAAGTCTTTTAAATCATCCGTTTTGTAGGAATAAGGCTTTTATCATATGATGAGATAGATTCTAAATTGGAAACATGATAAAGACTCAAGACAATTCAACTCTTGATGGAAAGTGTGATAAGATTGATGGACTTGGATTTTTGTTTTTTTTGAAAATGTTGGATCATATTATTGTTTTGACACTTTTCTATGCAACCACAAATTCTTTCTAGTTGAAGATTTTTGAAAAAGTGAAAAGAGAAGAAAAGAGAAGACTAAAAAATGTGAGAGCAAAAACATATATAGATCAAACAAGCTAAGTAATCAAATTCAATTTTAATTGGCAATTGAGAATATTCCCCACAAAAAAATTAAAAATAAAATAAATCAAGATACATGTCCAAGACAACGTAGACATCTTCCCCCAACAAAATCCTTTTCCAAAACATTATCAAACTTTCCTAATGTTAAAAAATAATACCCCCAATAATGTGTCTAATTTTTTGAAAATTCAATCAAAAAGTGTCTAATGGCAATATTCTTAAAATAATAATTATAAAATTAACTAGACAATTGCCTAACCAGTTATCCAGCTCCTATATTTGCCAATTATAAAAAAACCTAACTAAAACACATGATTGAATAGCTTCTCATCCTTTCTAGGGCTTCTGCTCCTTTTTCAACTTGATGACTCTATAAACTATAAACTAGCATATTTAAATTTTTAGACTCCGTCCTTAGCCCATCTCCATGGGCAAAGAGTAAACTTGCATACAAACTGCACTTTGATGAAGTATCTATCTATGAAGGAAGGTAGTTTGTTTGTTTTGTTTTGTACTTATGGAAATTTCAGAGGAATTGGAATGTGCCTTTGGTGTTGTTGGAAAGATCTTGATGAGCAGGATTTAATGAAATTTATTTGGTAAGATTTGGATTCAGAATGTGGGAGATATTCAATTTTAAAGTGATTTCTGGAGTTGAAAATTGAAATAAATTCCAAAAAATCAGGTTGTGGAAGGAAAAATAAGTTGAGGACGAGTTCACACTTGGGCCAACAGCACAGGCCACACTAGTAGACTTTTAAATTAAAATTGTATGAAACTTGGGTTTGGAGGTTAGGCTTGTAAAAATATGCCCATGATAGAGTGCTTTCCAAAGGCCTAATTGAAAGAAAATTCCTGGTGAACTTTTAGTTGACCTGCTAAAATCATTGGCCCAAGAACATAGTGGCATTTAATCACTCCTTCACTTTATGTTCTCCAAAATGCTCTAGGAGTTCAAAATTTCCAATGGGCATCATCAACTTTCACCAAATTTTCTAATGAAAATTTCACATTGTGACCTTCCACTCTCTGAACTAATTTGGTCAATGAAATGGAACTGCAAGTGCAGTAGGGAGCAAGTACCTATTGAAGAGTATCTCAAAACTTCTAAGAAGCATCTCCAGCGGTGCTCAGTATGCTCCTGCAAAGTCAAAAATGGATGAAGAAAATCCGACCTGTACCGGTTTGACTCAGGAAAATGGTTTTGCCTCATCATAATTGCGCAGGTTATCCTGGCTGGGTCGAGGCACAGCAGCGCTGTGCAGAAAAGAGTGTAATAAATATGATCTAACTACTGCTCAGTGTTTCTTATTGGCCCATCATAATTGTTTGGTCCATGTGGTTTGCTATTAGTAGTCTCCCACCTATTTGCTGTCCCAGTTTCAGTTTTATTGGTGGGGTTGCAAAAGAGTAGATAACTAAACTTGGATGTGAAAAATATTTTGGCAGGGTGGCATAGTGGAGAGCATCTCCACCAACGCTCAGCTCTCAGTATGTGACCCTGCAAACATAGTTCTCACATCCAAGTTTTAGTCATTAACTTTTTCCAACCCCACCCATAAAACTGAAACTGGGACTGCAAGTAAGTGCGAGACTAGTAATAATAGCAACCCACTTGGATCAATCAAACTATCTAGCCAATCAGAAACAGGGAGGGAAGGAACAGCCAATAAATACGATTTGAATGTGTTTTTTTCATGGTCCCATGCAATCTTCCACTGGATTCAGTGGATGAATATCATCCGAGGTTTCCAATGCTGAGTGTTGGTGGAGATGCTCTTACACTTCTTGTACTAATATTGTCAGGGCTAAAAGCCCAACTTGTTCAACAAGTTGGCTTCCGTAGTGCAAACCTTGTTTTCTTCCTTACCTGAGTACTATTTTTTTTGCCTTTGGGGTTCTCTTTGCTTTTTTCAAACAAAAAAAGAAGAAAGAAGCTCCATGATTTCACCCTTTTTTTTCTTTTTTTTTTTCCCCTTTGAGATTCTCTTATCTTTTTAGAAAGTATGACTTAAAAATTTCCAATTATTTTAATTTTTAATTCCCTTGGGATTCTCTTTTCTTTTTTTTCCAAAAATCTGGTGAAATAGAAGCTCAATGATTTTGACATTGTATAACAAGTTCACCTTTTTTTTCCCCCTTTCTCCCATAGTGACATTGGCCATGATGCCAACTTGCAATATGCTGGAACCCTCAATTATCACCTACCGCTTTGGAGTGGCCACAAAAGTCTCTTTGCATGGATTTTCTTAAAGATGATGTGTAGACTTTGTTGCCATTTGTGTCATTTTCTTTGTCAGGTCAACTTGGGTCTATGAAAGTTGTTATGCTCAAGGACTCAAGAGGATATCAATTTTTAAAGCCTAAGAAAAGGCAAATCCCTAGGGGTGAGGGGCATTCTCAACATAATGGGTCTAGAATGAGGTGGTTGCCAAGTCTGGCTCCGCATTTTGGGGATGTCCCCCTCCCATGGGCTTTACCTCTTGTAAAGCACAAGGGGAACCTTATCATGAACCTAAACATTCATAGACCACAAGGTGTAGGTGAAAGATAGGTCTTATGCCTATTCCTTAAGAGTGGGACGAATCTTACACCTATAAGAAGCATAATTCCCTTCCACTCTTAAGGACTAGGTGTAAAATCCGTCCTCTTCTTTAGGAGGGTTGTGTACTCATATAGGGTGCCCTCCAAATGAAAATTATCCATGTGCTAGAATAGCATCATGAATGTGAGTGTTATGGCGTAATGGGTACATGTAATAATGGCAATGGAAATTATAAATGCATTGACATTTGAAGCCTCCATAAGTCATTTGGGCCATTGACTTTGGGTGTCATTTGGGGGCCTATTGCTTTGTCTAGTCCAAGATGGAAGTCTAGTTTGCAAGGCAAAAGTTGAAAGACATGATGTCAGGTGAACTATTTGATTGATGCCAATGGAGACATTGATTCCTTAACGGCTTTGTTTTCAAAGCTTACATGCACTCATGACCCAACCCTAAAGGTAGACTAAAAGTTTGCTAATGGATATGGGGGAGGATTGAAGGCTCATCAAAATGTTTGAAATTTGTGAACATTTACCAACTGACTCAAAAGAACAATGGGTATTGATGAGAACATTGGTCGTACCTCATATTCTAACTTGAAAAAATGTTGTGGACCCAATGTTGTGTATGTGATAAAAAAACACACAAGGATTCATGAAAAAAGGATTTTCCCAAACAAATCATGGTGAAGTGTTTGTCCCATGATGAGGTCAAGTAGGTCATGGCATTTAATCCTTAGCTTCAAAACCTAAGCATATGACACGCATGTGATTCAGGCACAAAGGTCTAACTAAGGGCTTGACAAGGAACATTGATTGTGGCGAAGGAGAGCTTCACCAAACCAAAGTCAATTGGCAAGCATATGGAGACACATTTCCAAAGTTATCTTGAGAAATGGTTCCCTTCATATGTTAGGTTAGGTTTTTGTACTAGATCTTCTAGGCTTTTGAGAGAATTTCAACAACTTGTCACCATCAATGCTGAATCCTTTTTGGGTTGCGTGCCACTAAGTGCTTCATCACCAAAATGGGGAAAAAAAAAAAAAAAAAAAAAAAAAGCACCAAAACAAA
>Ga0116231_10000123_pt1 | contig 97324 bp, 75 predicted proteins | sample S1TSphgellanicum_2_FD_89695 | JGI IMG/M metagenome (GOLD analysis project Ga0116231, IMG submission 89695) | Host-associated microbial communities from peat moss isolated from Minnesota, USA - S1T2_Fd - Sphagnum magellanicum MG | ecosystem: Host-associated > Plants > Peat moss > Unclassified...
AATGTTTTGGGGCAGAGTAGAGGCGGGAGAAAAAATATATATTTGGGCAGTCCGGATGTGGTTTTGGTTCATCCCCAAAACGGGTTGAACGGCCTCATCCTCAACTGGTGCATTGGTGGCTACTGGTTCACTCTAGCCGGGAAGAACCCTGCCCTCTGTGATGGGATCTTAGAGCATCTTCAACGGTGTTTGGTGTGTGACTCCAGACAGTAAAATTTATTGCCAAAGGGTCAAAATGTGCCAGTTTAACTCAAGAAATTGGTTTTTCCACACCAAACTTGTCCACCTTGCTGTGGCTAGTACAACGCGCAACAGAGTTGTGCAACTCCAAAAACGAGTGTAATAAATTGGACCTGACTGAGGCTCAGTATTTCTAATTGGTCGATTATAATGATTGGTCCAGGTGGGTTGCTATTTGTAGTCCCACAAGTACATGTAGTTTCAGTTTTATTAGTGGGGTTGCCCCAAAAAAATAGCTAAACTTAGATATTTAATTTTACTATCCAGAGTTCCATACTGAGCACCATCGGAGATGCACTTATTAAAATAGGGGTACCTCCCTTTACAGTAAAAAAATGGAGAAGTGCTTTACAAAAATTAAAAGCTCGTTCCTCCCACTGGGCGGGTGTCTCATTATCCAAAATGCAGGGTCTATGATTGTTCTTTTTCTCCCATTATGCCCGGCCGGCGGGTATCAGGGGTTTCATATTCTTGTTGGGCGGGGTGACCGTGAAAGGGGGGGGGAGGGGTAATGGGCTTTATTTATTTATTTATTTTTCTTGTTATGGGGTGGGCCAACAATAGAAGGGGAGAGGTCATTTTCTTTGTTGTTTTTTTTGTTCGTGTAGGGTGATGACACAATGAAGGGGCAGACCACACATGCCACAAACACATTGAAAAACCCCTAGTTGATAATATGGTTTTTTTTTCCAAAGTTTTAAAATTATTTTGAAAATTTGGCCTCTAGAAGCTATCTACATGTGTAGATTCCGCCAACTTAAAAAATTAAAAAATTAAAAAAATTGATGCAACTTTGATCAAAATGGCCAAAATGTCATTAACACATTAAAAACCCCCAATCTAATCATATGGCCAATATTTCTTATAAAGAATTCTTTGAAATGTTGGCCTCTATTGCCTACTTACATTGATTACCCCTCCAACTCGAGTTTTAAAAAAAATTTAAAAACCCAAAATTGATGCAACTTTTTTAAAAATGGGGTCAAAATGTCACAAACACATCGAAATACCCCAATCTGATCATATGGCCACAAAGTTTTCTAATATTTTGAGAATGTTTCGAAATTTTAACCCCTAGTAACTATCTACATTTGAAAATCCTTCCAACTGGATTTCTTGAGGAGAGAAAAACGAAAATTTGATGCAACTCTAAAAAAATGGGGTCAAAATGTTGCAAACACATCAAAATACCCTACTCTAATCACATGACCATGTAATTTTGTTGAGAATGCTTTGAAATTCTGGCCCTTATTAACTACCTACATTTGAAAATCCCTCAAACTAGAGTTTTTGAAAAAAATTAAAAAAACCCAAAATTGATGCAACTCTGAAAAAAGGGGTCAAAATGCCACAAACAAATTGAAATGCCCCAATTTAATCACATGGCCATAATTCTTCTGACTTTTTCAAGAATTCTTTAAAATTTTGGCCCAAGTAGCTACCGAAATTTGAAAATCTCTCCAACTAGATTTAGTTTTGAAAAAAATAACCCAAAACTGATGCAACTCTGGAACAAGGGCCAAAACATTGTGCACACATCAAAATACCCCAATCTAATCACATGGCCATAATTTCTTCTAATTTTTCAAGAATTTTTTGAAATTTTGGCCCCTAGTAGCTACTACATTTGAAAAACATCTCTGATTGGATTTTTTGGAAAAAAAACCCAAAACTGATGCAACTCTTTAAAAAAAGGGCCAAAATGCCACAAACGCATTGGAATACCTCAATTTGACAAGATGATAACATGGTCATAAGGTTTTTTGATTTTCTGAAAATGATTTGAAATTTTGACCCCTAGTAGCTACCTACATTTGAAAACTTTTCCAATTGGCTTTTCTGAGAAAAAACCAAAAACTGATGTAACTTTTAAAAACATGGGCAAAATGCTATAAACAAATGCAACTAAACATCACTAGCTTCAAGAGTTGAACCTTAGAGACCCACCAATAATGGTGTTGGTCCCGCCCCAAACTAAACTAACATATAATGCATGTAGATTTGCTATGTGATTCCACAAAGTAGGCACCAAAACAAACCATAATATCATCACAAGTTAGACAATACCAACTCAGACAATACCAACTCACCTTTTTTATACATACCACACACAACCTTCTTTTTCTTGATGTTCTTATCCATTGCATAGAATAATGAAATCCTCTAGGATTGGGTATAGAAGCCCTTGCCATTGTTGTTTTGCTTTTGGAGTAGAACATGCACCTTTTTTATGAGAGTCCTAACCAAAACCACATTGAATTTCAAATGCGACATTGTTTCCACCAACTTGTTTGGTTGGGTCATATGCACCTTGTACATAATATACGAATTCAAATTGGTGGTATCAATGGTATGGAACAATAATGTCACCATTTGTGATCTTGTTTTTGCAAAATATAATGTCCACAAAGTTGATCCTACACATCAATTTCGTGCACGTGCTATTGGTAATGCACTAACATTGGGCTAATAAGGATCTCTAATGGACCAATTGGATGCCCCTAATGGCAAATGTGGCACCAATAGGAAGAAAATGGAAATGATTTTGTTATCAAACCAAGAAATTGTAGCAAGCTTACTTTAAACATTAAACATGCATGTAGTACCAAAGTCGTTCTCTTGATCTTCTCTTTGGATCAATGGTTAAAGCATTAAGCAACCCTTTCCAATCAATCCTACAAATCCATGTGGCATGCACCTTGACCTTCAAAAGCTCTTAGAACAATGTAGGGTAAGAGAAAAAAATATCACATGTGACAATGTGATCCTTGTTTTTATACCTAGTTGCATGTCCAACATCCTCATGACATGCATCACAATAGACTTCCATTTTCTACACAAACTTGGATTTGACATTAACCAAACACCAAATTGTCATTACATAACAACCCTAAATTTGAAATTTGAAAACTATAAATGAAATGCCATCTTCATTTACATATATGACCACAATTTATGCACACACAAAAAGACCCTTGTGGACCAAACAAATAAACTAAAAAATGTCAATACATCCTTCACATGGGTCATAAAACTCTACAATCATTATTTCCCAAAACGTAGTTAGGTTTGCAACTTCAAATGAATCTTCCAGGCATAGTGTGGGCAATTCATCATTGGGTGTAATCACACATTTCCCTCTCAAGCCTAAATAAAAACCAATGCATGAACATTTCACACTCTCACTCTACAACATGTGTGGTTTACGTTGAAATGCATCATTGTTGTTCCAAAATCCATTAAATCCAAGTTGCTTAGTAGGGTCTATGTTTTTAATTAATTTCACCTATAGTAAAAGTGGTTAACACATTGTCCAATTTGGATTTTGGTGCAATGGAATCATCAATGTAGATTGGGTTTATTCAACAATTAGTGCAAAAGGTTTTTAGATTAATTATTACCAACCCTTTTTGGGAAAGGACCATAATGATTTGAATTCTTTACAATGAAATCCCATTTGAAAGCTTCTTAGAAATGCCACATATCACCAAAAAATTTAGATGGTGAACTTGTGCATTGTGGCTACAAATGCAAATTTGGAAATAATTAGCCAAACAAAATTAGAAACAATTTAGTGCAAGTTTGGAAAGCAAGGGGTCATTGACATAACTTGAAATGTTAACCTTAAATTCCACTTGCAAAATCGGGTGAACCCTTCAAATTTAGTCAAATCACAAATTTGAAATTCCACAAAAGAAACTTTCTTCAAGAGAACATATTCACAATCAAGGTACGAAAAATGATGGTCTAACAAAAAAAAGACTTCAAATGACTATTTTGAAGTCTTACTTTTACTATTTCATGATTATAGTGGATCGGTATATGACTATAACTATAATATATTGGAGATAATATAGATGTCCTTTTGAATCCTTGTTTTAACTATAATTTTCATTTTAGAGGAATCAAAAAGAATGTATTAAACAATGCAATTGACTTCAATTTTCTTTCATGGATAAGTAATGCATACATCTGTGTTTAGCAATTCATATAATGCATTTGATTAAATAATGTATGATATAAAAAATTTGAAGGTTATAAAATCCATTTTGAAACAACAAGGAAAATGATTTTATTTTTTCTATTAGGTTGATTTTTTGTATTCACTAGGCTTAGAATTTGTGGCCCCAAGTGTTAGCAAGCAGGAAATTTTCATGCAAGAAAACATGTTAAGTTGCATATAAAAACTTATGTATTCATCTTCTGCATTTATGATTTTTTACCAAAGTGTTTATGCACAATTATACACGCATGTGAAAAATCACCATCAGTATGAAAATGATCATAATTTCAATTATCCAATATCTCTCACTTAAATTTATTTTATTTATATTCTATATTTGGAAGATAGTAAAAACAAAGTCTTTGAGTCTCGTGGCCAAAAAAGGGTACCCTGATTATGAATATGCCTAAAAAATTTAAACACATATCCATTATAGGTCTAAAATACTTAGTCTAAAGATATGAACATTGCATCCAAAGGGGAAAATGGTTAATATTCAAAAGTCCAATAAACTATTTGTCCTTATATTCTCAATAAACAAATTGACCAAAATTGAATTTAAAATTGAACAACTGTAATATTGTCTAGTCTACCATGGTCTAATTTTTTTCCTTAATTAATAATGCACCAAAATAGGGAAAAACAAAAAGTGTGAAGATGAGGCTTAATAAAAAGTCATGTGATCTAAACTAAAAAACAAGATTTACTAATTTAATTATTTTTATTTTGAATTTCATTGATTCAATGTAGATTTTTCCCAACAATCAACCATCTAAAAAATCTTGCACCATTTCTCAAACATTTTCAACAACACAATTGGGCTATTTGATCCATTTAGGGATTTTTCTTTGTTTTGACAATGCATGTTAGAATTTTTTAAAGCTTTTGTAGAGGTGCATGTCTAGATATTTTGAATATTTCATTTGCTATATTTTTGAAGTATAAATTATTGATTAAGAAATTATTTTTAAATTGGTATTTATATTAATTAAGTGGTTGACTACCAAAACATAATGGGGATTTAATGATATTACAACAATTAAAAAATGTGGTAATTAAAATATAAGTCAAGTTCTAAGGTCTTTGAAGTAGAAGTTCCAAGTTTCCTTGACATCATTAAAACCTAATCAAGGAATCAACTTATTTTCAAAACTGAACTAAAACTTGAATCACGATTGCTATCTTATTTTCAAAAGGGTCAACTTCTTTAAAAATATAACGACAATTTTATTTTAAAATTCTGAAATTGGGTCTTGCATTTTAAATAAATTATTACATTTGTTGGTTGTACATAATTAATATTACATAATTTTAAGTCTTTAATTGTGTGCACTTTAATTGAATTATGTCTAATTAATGAAGATGGAATCCAACCTTATTTTTAAATGGATCAAATTTTAATTCTTTACAAATTGACCAAAATCAAAAAAATTTAAATCCAAAAAAGTTGGTCACATAATGAAATTGAAAGTTCCATCGAACAATAAAAAAACAAGACTAAAGGTTCTTTTTGAAATTATCAACCAAACATTGGTACGAACATTATATTAATATTTATATACCAATGTTATGTTATTTTCACACTTGGTGTTAGGACCTTTAATGGTAAAGGTCCTAACTATTGTTGGCTAGTTATAAAACATTTCCTAGTTATCAATATGTATAATAGTTGGATATTCATAAATGCATATGTGGATTTTGTGTCAATTTTTATAATTGGCCTTATCCACAACCAACAAGTGTGTACTAGGTTTATATCCTTATCCTACTAATATCTGGATGGGACATTAACACATTATATCCTTATCATAATCATTATGGTGATAATTGAATGGTGAGAATTATGGATGTTAGAATTGATACATGCACATCCGGTGATGGATGTTATGGTTATGGATGCTCACAATTATGATTATAATACTCATATCTGGTTGGGATAAATACCATCCTTTTAGGTTTAGGGTTTAAGTTGAATGATGCAATGACACAACAATGCAACAATCAATATTCAAGGATCAAGGTTCAACATTAAGGACTTCAAGGACAACAACAGTGATTGGTGTAGGCATAGATTTTACTCAAAATTGATTTCTTCCTACTAATAAAATAATACAAATTATACTTTCAATAGTACTTACAACACATACAATTTGTGGTTTTACTCATTTAAATTCCTATATAGACTATATTCACACATTTTTCTTATTATAATTACTATTTCCTTATTTCTTAAATTTTGTATTATCCTTAAAAATCAAAATCTATGATAAAGGTTTCATGATTCATTTTAAATACATAATAATTCCAGAATAGACTCACTATTTTTTCATCAATATTATAATGTTATCTTTACACAAACTTGAACATATCAAACATATGTAGTATAAAGTGTAAAAATCCAAAATGAAAAATAGAAAACTTTGTGGTTCACAACCCAATAGAATTCTAAACTACATACTATGTTTTTGTTTTATTCTTCAACAACTTTTTAAGTCATTATGTTTGTAAAACAAAACAATCTTTCAACCTCCATCAAATTCCAAAACTACATCCTATGTCCTCTCCCTCCAAAAGTAATTTGAAAATCAAACTAATTAAATGTTTTAATCCTATCCAACTAATCAACCATCTTTATCCTACCTTGTTGAATCTCTACCATTCACCTTGTAACAATGATGTCATTGTCAAAGTTTCTTTAGTGGCATGAGAGCGTTGAGTGCAAAATGTAAAGAATGAACATTAATGTGTGTGTTTCTATAATCCAACTTGAACAATCCAATGTGTATTTGTTTTCTTTGAGAGACTATGAGGTTTTACTTTGAATCATTGATGAAGAACAAGGCTTTCTAGAGCTTCTAAAAACATCAAGTGATGAAGAGTTTTAAGCATTCTTGTTTTTGCAATCCAACTTGAGCAATTTAGTGTGCATTGTGTACTTGTTACATGATTTGAGAAATTGAAAGTTTTGCTTTGCATTGTTGGCAAAAAACATTGCTTTCATGAGCTTCTAAAAATTTCAAGTGATGAAAAGTTTCAAGCATTAGCATTTCAAGTGATTTCTACGAGCTTTCCTATGTTTGGCACCAATGTCAATTTGTTGATCTTCGTTTTGCTTTTCAATCGCTTAATTAGCTGCAATTAAATCTCATTTTGGTTTTCCTTTTTCTTGTGTTTGTGATCTAGTCATTTGTAGGTTTCTCAAAAGCACTAAGCCTCTAGTGCTTGCTTTATTTCTTCCCATGTTTGTCCTTTTGTTGTTTGTAGGTCTTTCAAGAGCGCTAAACCTGCAATGCTTGTTTTTCTTTCTTCCTATGTTTACTATTTGGCCGTTTACAAGTTTTTAAAAGCATCAAAATAATTAACTTATTAACAGGCTTAATTTGTCTTTTCAATTGCTTAGTGAACTACAACCTCATGTGTTTGTTTTTTCTTCATGTGTTTGTTCTCTAATTGTTTGTAGGTTTTTCAAGAATGCTGAACCTCCAATGTTTGTTCTCTTTCTTCTTATGTTTGCTTTTTGGTGGTTTGCAAGTTTTTCAAGAGTGCCAAACTTCCAACACTCGTTTTTTTTCTTTTTGCGTTTGTTCTTTAATCATTTGCAAATTCTTCAAAAACGTCAAGGTAATTATCTTGTTATTTGTTACCTCCTAGTTTTGCAATTTGATTATTTAGTGAATTGCAACCTCCTATGTTCATTTTGTTTCTTCTTGTATTTGATCTCTAGTTGTTTACATGTCTTTCAAAAATATTGTGGTTATCTTGTTAGCTTCTAGTTTTGTTATTTGATCACTTAGTTAGCTTTCAAACTTCATTTAACTATTGCAAACAATCAATGTTGTAATTTGTTTTTGCAATTGGAGGCAATTGGTGAAAAGTTGGTTTTCATCTACATGCACGACATCTAATTGATAAGCATATTTCTAAACTTAGTTCTTCCTTTCCTTTTAAAAAAAAACTTTTGGTTTTTTTCTTTTGATTTGGTCAATCTTAGTTGTTGTTTCTCTTTCTATTGTTGAAAAAAATCTATGGCAAAAGAAGATGAGGTTATGGTTCTTGAAAATGTTGGTGGTGTTGATGAAAATAGTCACAAGTTGAGCTAGAATCTAATAACTAGCTTGTCAGATGTTGAAGGTGTCCACGTACAATGTGACAACAACCTTGTAAAAAACGATGAGTTACATCTTGTAGTTATTGTAGTTTAAATTCATAAATGGAAACTAGACAACATAAATTCAATTTATTGGGGGGTTTTTGCAATTAATGACAATTCTTGTTGATCTTAAGAGTTCCCATAGATCTATAGACTGATTCCATAAAAAGTTGGTAATACACCTAATTAGAGTTCTATTTTGCATAAGGGATTAATCAAATATAATAAAATGAACAACATTACTCCCATGAAAACTCATATTGATGTTGCCCATGCTTGTTTGCTTGCAAAAAAAAATTAAAGCTAATTAATATTGCTATAGTAAACCATTTTGCATATAAATCATAGTCGACAATTAAGGAAGAAAAGGGCTACACTGTTTGGGTTTACAATCATAACATTTTTTGGCTCAACACATCCTTACAAACATGGTGATGAAACACAACAATTTTTGGAAGATTTGGTCCTTACATTTGCAAAGGATACAAGGTTCTGTCAACATGTAGAAACATATGCCAATGGAGGTTAGTTATTCACCAATGTTTTGGTGTCAATTTTCCTTTTCGTTCAAATCTTGTGGAGCATGTGCTACTTGAAATGGTCCAAAAAACCATGGATTTGCATGTGTTCCCTAGTCTTGAAATTGCAACCACAATTTCTACAAGCTTTATTTTCTAGATGTTCAAAGGTGGGGTAGACATTTTTGCATAAGTGATTAATTATTTGGATGAAAGCTGGATTCCACAACATGTTATTGTAGGATTGTTTGAAGTTCAAGAAACTAGTGGCAATGCCATGGCTTTACAACTTTAAGGTTTGTTAGAAAAATTTGGACTAATCCACTGTGTTCTTTGCTTTGTGAAAGATGGGGGCAAAAATTGGGGATCCATGGCTACAAATTGCAATCTATTGTTGATTGCAAATCTTTGAAGATTTTGCGGGTGTATGAAGGTACTTGTTTTAGGCATGTCATGTTTAAAACTTCTTAATATGCAATAAATAATGATAAGGTTTCTACAAGATTGACTTTGGTGAATGTGAAAGATTCTCAAGCTCCATTGTAGAAAACAATTACATGGACAATGAAATTAAGGAAAATAAGGCAAAAGTGGGAGAGGGCATGCATGGATAGTGGGTTCGGCCTTAGAAGCTGAACACTTTCATCAAAACAAGGCTTGTTAGCAAGGTAATCATGTTTTAAGAAACTTTGGAATCTAAAGCAATAATTTTGTTGTGTTATGGCAAGCAAAAAACATTGAGTTTGTAGTAATGAGTCATGAAGGCCCAAGTGTGGGCCATTGTTGAAGTTATCATTACATGTTTAAACCTAGTGGTGTCTACATGTGTGCTAAATCAATGTAGAAGACATTGGTTGTTGTTTGATCCCTTGGTGAGTACAATCAATTCGATTTTGGCCATGGAATTTCAACCAAATCCATGCGTTGATGGGAGTGAAACATTTGACCAATTTGATGTCAAGTTCCATATGTTGGGCAAAAACATGTGGTAGGAGGTGGTGAAGGTGATCAAACCATTTTTATAGTTTTTGAGAGTATTTGATTTTTGCTAGGTTCATAATATGTTGGGATTAATGTTGGATCCTTGTTACAAATCCTTAGAAGTTGTTGATAATTATGTGGGGCATGGGAATGCAATCCACCTTGCATGTGAATATGATATGAAAGAAGTCATTTCGCTTTTAATGACAATTTTTGAATGGTTAAACCCTTCTATCTAAGCACATGTGCTTGTTTCAGTTGATGGACTTCCTATTGAGGAAGATAAGACCAACATGTTTAGTGTTGGGGCATTCGTGAAAAAATCTTCATGAGCATTGGTTATTGGGGAATTGTTTTTATTTCAGAGTTTGGCTATACATCTACCTATGTGTGTAGATCCACTTGTTTAATGGAAGACCCATGAAGGTCAATTTTCAAATGTTGGCTTCCTTGCCAAACAAGTTTTTGGGATTCTAAGGTTTTAAATTGAACTTGAAAAAATGTTCAGCCTAACTGGTGTTTTGATAGTTTTGAGGCATTATCATTTACAAGTTCAAAATTTGGATCGGATTATTCTTATCATCAACAAATGGCCTAATGACTTGTGCTTGAACTGTACACCCAATATGGACCTAAAAGATTATGTGAAAGCTAAAATTGGTTTAGCCTAGGATAATTATGAGCTAATTGAAGAAGCTAAATACTTCGAAGAGATGCAAGTTGATGAAGATTAGGTAATTCACCTAAACTTGAAACCCAAAAAAAAGTCCTCTTTGCTATTCTTGTCCAATTAACCAAATGACTTTTAATTTTCTATTTGATGTGGCATGTTTGGTGATTTATGGATTAATTTTTCGTTTTCAACAAGTTGTTGAAGGTTTTTGGTTTCTTGGGCTTTTATTTTGTGGGGTTGGGGTGGTTTGTTGTTTGTGTGGATGTTGTTTTATTTTGTTGTAGGCAACCTATGTTATAGCGGAAAGAATTCTATAAAGAATTGGGGTGCAATTCCCCCGTAAGCTATTTTATGTTTTTTTTAAAAATTGTTTACAAATGAACTAACATGTTCAACTTGTTAATTAGAATTGCTATACATATTTACATGTTACTATGATTTTGAAAACCGACAAATGCATATCCGGCAATGAATGAAAAAAATTTAAAAATGCATAACCTATAGTATAAAAAAAAATTGGTGGAATATTTGGATACATATCCTTATACCAAGAGGAATTTTTTATTTTATCTTATTTGTATCCTATCTAAAATTTTATAACCGGTTAACATTGGTCCTAACACCTCACTAGCTAATAACAAAAAACCTCATGATGTTTATGTAATTACTACCTTAGATTAATGCTACTGCATTCACACAACAATGTAATTTATGGTTTACCACCTAAAAAGTTAAAAGCTCCTACCTCTAACAATCATGATTTACATAATGGAATTGTGTGTTAACACATGCCAAGCAACCATGTTTTTTTTCCTTAGGACATTGTCATGATATGTGAAATCATCATCTTCCTTTTCAAGTTTGTTATGTCTTCATTGTCACTTCACTTTCCTCACTATTATGAGGTTTTGTTCATCATGGTTGGTAAGGTTATCCCTGCCACCATCACTATATGTTATTTTTTGATCATTTGCTTGTTCTTTCCCTCTTTTGCAAGTTACTCAATCAGCGAAGGCTTTTTAGTGGTTTAGTTTTCTTTTCCGACGCATCTTTCTTTCGGTCATTTTGGCTTTACTGTTCGTTTTTGTAATATTTAATTATTTAGGGTTCCATTTCTTCGTGAGAGATTTGCATCTTGTGCTGCAGTTCAGTTTAGTTCACGACAATAATAGTTCATGGTGAGTTTTTCTTCCTCTAATTTGATGGAATCTCCAATGTGGATTCTAAAAGATATTTTTTGAATTCATGTATCTGCAACTTCTTCTCAAAAATCAATTACAATTATCCATAATATTTCTTTTTCCAACTGGTAACAATTTGAAATCATTACCTTTAAAAACTATGTTTTTTCGGTAGTCTTTTTGAAATAATTATCCTTATTACTTCGAAACTTGAATTCGTATATAGAAAGGACACCCACCTTGTCCAAGTTTAAGTTTCAATTTCAACAAAAGACTAGTGCACAATGCAAATCCAAATCTGATTTCAATAAAATTCCAAACATTTGATCCAAGTATATCTTTAAATTTGACCATAAATTTACTGGAGGATCTGGTGTATATAAGCTAAACCTGCCAACATTGATTCAAACTTAGATAAGGGTGGCAAGTGCTCTTAAACAATGAAACCCTTTCGAAGGTATGAATGCAAATCACTATATTTGCCACTAGATGAAATGTTCTGACATGTTCAATAAATAGAACCATTTGTTTCTTACCAAATAACTTCTAATTTTCACATGACATTTCGTATGGGCCAACATTCTTATTGCACACGTGTTGGGCACATTATGTTGTAGGGGAGGTTCACGTAGAAAGGGAATATTTCCATCTGAATCTATTCATTGACATGTACAAACCTACAATTACACACATGCTGATCGTCATGCAAAGAGTGATTGAAGAGCCAGTCAAAACATTGCCAATGAGTTCAACAATCGTGATCTGTCTACTTGTTCGGCACTTCAGCTTACTAGACAGTTCCAAACAATATCTGAAGAATGAGGAGCCTCAGCAGTATGATTGTTCTCATTGAAGAGTCTCAAGGTATATTTAACACCATCACAGGCCCCCCCAACTGCTTAATATTGTCTCCTATGAACCATGAATCTCAAATTACAGCAAACTGATTCAAAGAAAAACTGGAGAACCAGAAACAAGAGAAACATCATCAAGTGTCGTTCAGAGAGATTATGAAAATGCCTCAGTGGTAGTGACAAAACTGGATGATCAGCACATGGCTCTCACCATCTGATGAACTAACGATCTCGTCATTGGCACTTACTACCTCTCTCTCAATGTGGATTTCACAAAGCAGACAAAGGCCTCAGAAGAAACCAGGTTTGGCAACATCACAAACGAATCAGCCATTGTCAGGTGTTTCAAACATCAATGGCCAACAGTTTTCTGGAAACCTAGACGAACAAAACCCAAGATGTGCATCCTATTCATGAATAATAAATTCAATATGAAATTGGCACAGAATTAAATTCCATAACATATGTTCAGTGAACATTCAATCGTGCTTCACCAGCAGAAGCGGAGCACGCAAGTGAAAATCCGCCGCCTCACCGAAATGGGCGAAATCGATTTTAGCACCCAGAAATGGCATCTCTACAATAGCCATCCGAGGACAGCTGTAGCAAGCAAACCAAAGGTGCTGGTACATAGACAACATTCATACTCTCAGCTCACCCTAAAGCCACATTCCAGTCTAAGACATAGGAAGACCAGAAAAAAACCCTACGTATCCAAAATCAAAAGACAGAAAACATGTCGTTGGTGAAGTAGAACATCTCTGGGCTTCACCCAAATTCAACTCACAAAAAGCTACAGCTTACCTCTAGAAATCCGAAGACCTTCAAGAAGACCGAAACTACCACCACATATAGAGAACTCAAAGGAATCACCGCAGCACAAAAACCTCAGAACCCCTGTTCCGCATATCAGCGCCGTCCTGCACCCGACCACCGCACCAACAATTGAAGAAGCCTTCTATAAATGCAAGGAGCACCAAACCCTAACCCTAATATTTCACGAACAGTCAGAACTGGATTCAGATGAAAGACAGTATCCTGCGTTAGATCTAGAAGTATCCAACGGCCCGGATGACTTCGGTGGTGACCGTTGGGAGGGTAAATGATCCACGGCATCTATGTATGTTGGGAAATACGTATCTGACGGTCCAGATGAGGCTACTGCTTCATGTTAGATATATGCCAGGTGGACGCCAGCGTGACTGTACGGTCAGAGCCACGTGGAGGGGGGGGGGTGTGTTTTGCAGTATTGTCCGGGTATATATATATTGATATATCTTTGAGTAAGGATATTTCTTTTTGACTGGATTGGTCATGGGATAAGGGTATATTAACATTATAAATAAAAATCGTGATAAAGCCCAGGTACCATTACTGATAAACCCTTATTTGGGGGTATGAAATTGATATGCATATTTACTAATTTAGTTTAAAATTTTAAAAAAAAACTTCCACATTTTGGAAGTGATGAACCACTATTCAAAAATCAAACCCAATGGGATATGCATAAATCTCATGTTAGAATGCGAAAATCAAAGTGTTCTATTCGTCCATAATACAAATATGTATCCAAAACATATTTTAAAACTTTGATTCATTCACTGAGATGTGGAGCTCATCCATCTAATGCTAAACATGCACACATATGAAGATGCAATAATTAAGAAGATTTATGAAGCTTTTGTGGATCAAATGTTCCCCATCTCTTCAAGGTTGATATCATGTTCTATGGTTTGTTGACTTCGTGTTCTAACAATTTGGCAAATTGAAAACATAAGCAAATAGGTAGAATTGGCACTAACACATTTCAACTAAGGTAAGCATGCATGTGTATGTACGCTTAAAATTCAAAGGTCATCAAATTTGCCCAAAGGATTTACTTGCTTATGGTGTCCAAAGAAAAATTGAAGCTTTTTGTCTAAGCACATCCTATGCATTTTATATTACAAAATGTGGTCCATATATTAGGGAATTATCTACCCCCCCCCAAAGTTGGGAGGTCAAAAAATCTCAAAACACATAAGTTATAACCAAATAATGAAACATCGTTGCTTGGTCTCCACCTACCTCATCATTGACATGAATTGAACAAGAGATGAACAAACTTCATGGATTAAACATTCATTTATGTGTGTGGCCAAAATTTTTATAAAAATAATACTATAAAATTGATGGTTATGCAAGGTGTTTAAGGGTTCCATAAACTTTAACCCTTCACATGCGCATGAGCCAACAAGAAGTTTGTGGGTGCAAGCCTTGTTTTATTTTGCTTTGATCTTCTTGTTCCCCTTAGTCTTGTTTAAAAAAAAAGTTTCAAACATTTTCCTTTCTTTCTTAAGGCAATTACAATGGTCGTGGAAGGTCATGAATTTTTTAAGTACCTCTCTTGGTGCTACTAATGCATTTTTGGTGTTTATGGTCTTGTCCTTGTAGCCCTAAATCCAACCTTGATGTTTTGTTTGATCAATGATTGATCTAAAGTTTTGTCAACCCATCCAGCAAAAATAATTTTGTTATGTTTGCTAAATCTACCTCTAGCCATGGTTGCATTTCTTTATTTCCTAAATGTAGTCGTAAATGGCTTGAAACAAATTGAAACATTTGGGGTTAAAGTATGTGGAAAGTATGAGAAGGCAATGTAACCATGTTAAACCCAAATTCTTGCGCATGTTCTATGACTTTTAATGTCATGAGTGAACCATGCCCATCCAAAATCAATAAATGACAATTACATTGTGAAATGTGACTTGGAACATATATAAATTAAAGAACAATAGGAACGCTTTAAATAGGAAGTTCATCACCAATGCCTTCGTTTTTGCATTTCAATACATGTGCTTGACTTGTAAAACTTGATGTAATTGTCTTTCAACTTTCTCCTCTAAAAATGTAAAAGCTAGCAAATTTTACATTGTAACATTTTTCACACAATTTACAACTAACCATTCCTTGGATTTGGGGATGACAAGTGTTGTAAACCATGGGTGAATCTCTTTTGCCCAAGACCCTAGCTCCAACATGCTTGCCTATTTGAACTCATGAAAAAACGACTTTCGCATAATTTCCATTATCAAATCATGGGATGGAAAGTTTGTGATTTAAATGCTTATATTTAAATGCTTATGTTTGAACCAATACCACCATGAGTCCCTAATATTATGTGTTCGAATGGTATTGGTCTTATTTATGTGAGTTCAACTATTTAGATATTGTAATTTTATTGAAAGCCCATATTATTGCATTGTTTAAATCCATGCAACTACTATGCCATTTTCCTCATTCATTAACACACCAACAAACCCCATTTTTTTTGGATCTTGTTTTTCCATTCAAATGGTCAAAAAAAGAAATGATTAGAATATTCCATGACTAACTTACATTTTTCATTGAATGTGTCCTTCTGTCAACAATCTCCACAATTTCCTCAAATGTATGATTTGTCCATTTACCTATTTTGGTTGTTTATGGGGTTCAATTGACTACTTGTGGTCTATGCCTCATTTTTGGTGTAAGTTGGGGGGGGGAGGTATATTTTCCTTGTTTAATGTTGCCTAGTTTAGCACATTGTTTCATTACCTACATGGCACATGTACATTCATGATGGTCCAATTATTGTTAACCCAAACTTCCAACAAATAAAAGGGTGTGCATTTGAAGCCCATTAGAGGTATGTCTTTGTATATATTGTATAAAAACTAAGAAATCAAAAATTGGATATGCATGAAGAACATAATATTTTAGCTTTGCAATTGAATTGATAAAATCGTGGAAATATGATAAATCCCCTCACTAGGTTGATATCAATTTCATCTATGCAAAATATTGCAATGAATTATTGCAATTGATAGAAAACCTTTATTATTGTTGGATCCAAAAACATGTATGCACAAGTTATAAAACAATTAAATATATGGAAATGAGAGTTAGACCTTTGTTGATGATTGTTATGTGTTCTTGTTGTTTTCGAGGGAAATGCAAAGTTCACAAATGTGCAAGGCATAATCAAAATTTGCTTCTCTATTCATGATTTGTGGGATCTAAAGATCATATTGTGTTTAAGGTTAACTATTTGAAAGTTTAATACCTTTTAAGCATCTTTTTGCATTGGAATTAATCAAATTTCTACATATTAGCTCATTGTTGCATGTTGTTATGAATGTATTTATTGTTTCAAGATTTTTCCAAATGTTTGCCCAAATGTGCAATTTTATGTGTGTAAGGACATTTTTTTATAAAATTAGTCCAAACAAACCCCATTATCAAATGTTTTTTTTGCCTTTGGCCCCATTATTAATTTTAAATAATAAGAACCCTATGACCAAACAATTGTTATTCCTTTTGGTCAAGTAATTACATTTAAATTAAACAATAAATATCTTATAACCAAATGCTCTCTTGGCCATATGTTCAAAAAAATTTCAAAACTAGACCTAAAACACCTTATAATCAAATGTTGCCATTGTGTTTTGTCAAAAAGTAATGTTTATAATGGCCACCAAACTCCCTATGACAAAACATTGTTTTCACCTTCACCTTAGATCTTTTTCCACAAATGGGTGGAAAATGTTGTTCAACTTAACATATGGAACTTTAGCTCCTTGAATTCCCACATTCTCCCTTTTAATTTTGTGTAATAAAATTGATAGTTTACACTAGTGTTGGGTGGATTTTTGGAATATTTGGGCATCACCCCTATATCTAGCGATATCACTTTGGGTGATATATGGGTTGATATTCAGCTTGCTAGACATCATTTATGTGATATTTTATTATTTGATATCCAAGGATTATGTTAAATATAAGGATCTTGATATCCAAACCAAATATTTATATCCAAACATGGATTAGGATATCAAGTTAATAACCAAATTAATAATTAGGTTAGGTTGTCAAGTTAATAAGCAATTAGGTTAGGAAAAAGAAAAAGAAAATAGTTTGCAACTGCCACAACCTAACATTTTTGTTGGGAGATGATACAAAAAGTCACAATTGGCCTTTTTAATATTCTTTCACTTTTTTTGGTTGCCTTTCTCCCTTTTTCCTTCTTATTTATTTTTCTTTTCCTTGCTCTACGATCACATTCTACTTGCCCCTCCTTGCCCTTTTACAAGGTGTTGCAAGATTTTATTTTTTTTTTGTTTTTTGTTTTTTGAAATAAAGTCCTTTTTTTCTTACTTTTGTATTTTTTTTTTTGTTTAAATGTAGGTTTAAAATTTGAAGAAATAAGACAAACCACATTCTTCTTTAGGTTTTTTTTTTCATTATTATGAGGTTTTTTGGGTACTTTTGTTTACTTTCTATTTTGCTTCCTCTTCTTCTATTATATATATATATATACTATATTTCCATTTTTTTGTTTCATTTGGTTTTTTTTTTTTAGTCTTTTCTGGTTTTAAAAATATATAATATAATATAATATAATGTTTCTTTATAACTTTTGTATTTTTGTTTGTTTGGATGCAGGTTTGAAATTCAAAGAAGGAGGACAAGCCTCATTCGTTTTCAAATATGGTTTCTTTTGTTTTGTTTTGGGGTTTTTGTTTTTTTGTTTTCGTAAATCTTTTTTTTTCTTTCAAAATTATTATATTATATTTCCCTTTTTCCATTATTTTATTACTATTTTTAAAAGCATGTTTTTTAATTTTAAAGGTTTTTTATATTTAGTTTTTGTTCTAAAAAAAACCTAATGGAAGAAAAAAATCCCAGCCTAGAAACCCAAGAGTGTGTTGTCCTAGAAGATGAGACATAAATAACAAAATTGCAATTGGAAAAGTTCATGAATGAAAGGAAAAACTGGAGAGGACACAAAAATGCATTATGTTGGTATTTCAATAAAAATACTAATGATGCCAAATTGATGAAATGTTTTTTATGTTATCATGAACCCATTGAAGCATGTAGTAAAAGAACAAAATCAAGGAAATGTTTTATTACAAGGCAAATGGAATAACTTTTTTGAAAAATCATATGGATGTAAATCATGTTGTTTTATAATATAAAAATTTGAAGAAGAGGTTAACAATTCTTTGAGAGGAAGCGTGGAAGGACAATCAATTAATAAATGTCCAAACATATATGGTCATCAATCTCTAATTTTTTTGTTGTCAAAAACCTTTATAAACAAGGCAATATTGAATAACAATAGTTTATGGAAGATCTTGGTTTGTTGGTTGTCAAAAATAACTTACCAATACAATTTGTTAAAAGTGTATGGCTAAAAAGGCTTTGTATGCATTTATGTCATTAGTGCAATTTCCATCCCAAAAAAACTTTTCAATTTATGTTTAGTTGAGTTTGGTGAAGAAAACCAAACAAAAATATGTTTTACCTTTACTAGATGACTTTACAACCATAACAATAAACTTTGATGTTGAGATGTCAAAAGGGGCACATAACATTTTTGCTTTGGTTGTTAATTTCTTAAGAGTTGATCAACAACCCAAACATGTCGTTATCGAACTCTTCAAAGCGAATGAAATAATTGAGCAAGCTCTTGCAAAGAATTTGATTCCTTGATACATATGGTTTAAGAAAAAAAATTCTAACTTATGTTAAGGATGATGGGTTTAATTTCAATAATATGATTACTACCTTGAATCAATTGGGAACTGTAAGGCATTAGGACTTGAGGAAAGTTACTATGGAACTTGCTTTGAACATGCATTATGAGAAATTGTGTTTGTGAAAACCAACTACTTTGTAGGTAGAGTTCAAAAGCCACTCAAGTATAATTATGTTGCAACTACATCCTCCAAAGTGCAACTCCTATGCAATTACATTTTATGAAGATGATGATTTAATGAATAATTTGCACATCAACTACATTTGATTTAAAAAAAAATTGTATTGTAGTTGTAATGTGTAACTAAGTTAGGATTATTAAAAACGAACTCCACATTGAACAACTTCTTTGCAACTAGCATACAACTTTCATATGTGTGATTATGCCATGTGATCTCATTCCCACCATTCATGAGATATAAGCTTTGTAATTAATTTTCAATATGAAGTTCGTTCGTGCAATTAATTGGCCATGATTGTATTACTAGTTGCCCATTATTGTGCATTTAATTGGCCACTATTGTGCAATTAATTAGTCACAATTGTATTACTAATTGCCCACTATCATGCCGTTATTGTGCCATAACTGTGCCACTATGTGGCCACTAGTTGTTCCATATGCGCCATTATGGGGCCACAATATTGGCATTATTTTACAACTAGATGGCCATTATGGTGTCACTATTTGACCATTAATAAAAACACTATTGATTCACTATCCATATGAAGTGTGAATTTGTACACCTCAAATTGGATCCCAATGTTACATAAACTATATTCTAAATATTTATATTGGAGGTACATCAAAGTATTCAAGCTTATACACCTAAAGTTTTTTTAAACTACATGAGCAATTGTAGAATTGATAATTGATTCTTTTGTGAATAGCTCTTTAGCACCCACTGAGGTTACATCTTGTGGTATATATATATAATTTAATATTTAAAAATAATTTACTAAATATCAAATATTAATTTATGGCTTAATTTATTTACTTACTATAATTTTAAAAATTATATTAAAATTGTCCCTTGATCTAAATTAATCAATTTAATTCAAGTGATTTGCGACATTAAAAAAAGTGTATATTATATTAAAAAATCAATAAAGGTATACATATGGATACATCTCTATATGTTTCGATGTTTTTTACTCAAATTTTATTTAATATTATATAATTATTTATTTTAAATTATTAATTAATATGAAATATAATTAATTATTTAAAAATTAATCAAAAATATTCATATAAATTAATTAATAAAATTTAAATAGTTATTTTTTAGTTAATTCATGTAACAAACTAACAAATAAATATCTAAATTTGGATGATTAATTATCCAGTAAATAATTATTTAAATTCACTAACTAATTAATTATTTAAAATAATTTAGATAATAATTTATAAAATTTTAAGTGAGTAATTATTGGATTAAAAATATATATATATATATATATATATAATCAATTATCAAAAAAATTATTTTGATAATTAATTATCTGATATTTATGGCTATGTATCGACCTACTTAAATACTTATATATATATATAATTCAATTAATATGCCATGTGGCAACTTTTGATTCTACCACATGTCATAATGTAAGACCATATAAAATGAATAATCATGATGGATGATGGATATCAATATTTCACAAAAACATTCACCACCTCATAGTGCCATGTGTTAAAATTTGATTAATGGATGAAAAATGACATGAACATGACATTGTAGTTGTAGTCATAGGGGAGTTGTAAAATAGTTGAAAATAATTATTGCAACAAAGTTGTAACAATTCTCCAATGAGTTGCATTCAAGTGTGATCACATATATGGTGAGTTGCATTTATTGCAATTCATGCAACTTGTCTAATAACATTCATGGGTGTAAAAATACAGTGAGTTGCAAATGGTCATTGCAACTCAAAAACTAAATTACAAGCCCAATTGCAAAACACCAATTTTTTCTCATAATGATACAATTTCTAAAACATGCTCATATGTGACTATTGATGAAAAAGTTTGCAAAGGCTTAAAACATGTGTCCATGAAATTTTCCAAAGTAGATTGCAAAAGTGCACCAATGACCTAAGAAATCTAGGAAAGGAAAACATAAATGGAATAAATCTTGCATAAAATATATAATTTGACCTAAAAAGTTGTATATTCTAGTGAAGACAAGGCAAATTTTTCTTTTATAAAAAATATTCAAAATTTTATGTTTTGTTTGCAATTTTTAAGTCAATTAAATCTTTAAATGTTTGATTTGTTGAAATTGCAAGTTTGCTAGCCAAGTTGTTTTGTTTCAAAAAGCTTTGTAGTTTTGTGAAGTTATAACCCTGTGTTATAATAAGCAAAACATAGTTAAAATATCTGGTCAAATCCCTCCTCCCCTTATCAAGGATATTTATAAAGTCTTGGTTGATGTCCTTTTTCAAGTGGTTAGTGCTTATATTATGTATCAATCTAGGGGTCATTGGTTTTTGACTAATGCATTGTTTGTAGTCATAACCTTGAGTTGTAATTTAAAAGAAAAGAAAAGAAAAACCTTTTTTAGATAATTTAATGAAAGAGAATGTTGTAGTTGTTGAATTGAATTTATTAGCTTCTAACACCAAAAGAAAGGTCTATAATGTTTTGGATGTTTTTTTTTCTTTTCTTAAGAAAATTGATGAAAGAAAATCTCATAATATGTTTGCATTGATGTTATATCTAAGATATAAAAACCTTATAATAGTTTCTACTTTTGTTGGTAATGAATTGCGAGTTGATGATGTTATTGAGTAGTATGACAAGAAAGCCTTTTCCTCTATGCTTTTGAAAACCCACCAATTTCTACACCCATTGGCTACTTTTGAACTTGTGGCAAAAAGAGCAAGTGATGAAAATTTTAACCTTGACATTTTTTAGATGACTTTGGAGACAAGTGAGCTTTTCAAAGAGTTAGTGAGTTGAAAGTTGGATGTATTTCGGAGATATCCTGATATAAATGATATCAAGTGCCCCTTGGATTGGTGGGCTACATGAAGCATGGGGGAAAAGCTATTTTTTACAATTGCTTTTTTGGCTTGCTAAATTTTCAGCATAGTTGGATTTCAAATAGATAGAAAGGATCTTTTCTTTGCCTAGTATCCTTCCAAATCTTAGGAGATGTCATTTATAGATAGATAACCTAGAAAGAATCATCCTTGTGAGCAAAAATTGCCCAAACGACCCTAGGGTAGGTTCCTTTCCCACTAATTTGGTTGAATTTATAGAGGCTAATGTATGATTAGAAGGAGGAATTAGAGGAGTTTGAAGGATCTTTTGATAGAAATGAAAATTTGGACCTGTAAACAATTCATTTATATCCTATTATTTATTTTGATATTTTTTCATTTTGATATTTATTTATTTTAGTCATAATGGTAATTTTTTTACAAAATATGTGAAATCCAAGTTGTTGATATTCAAAACCAACATCTGGTTGATAAATAACAACAAATATTTGGTAGATTGATATTTTGTCGAATAAAAAAACTTGAAAATATAATATATGACTCAGATTTTTAAATCAGATCTTCCTTAAATATTTGATTTGGATAAATAATTTAAACCAGATATCCTTATCCAATAAATATCACAAAAAGATGATATCCGTCCAACATTTGTTTACACCCCATCACTAAGCATAACACATGCAATGATAGTACAACACCCATAACCAAACACAAAACTTGTATTTATGGTTGGGTATTTCCATTATTCTGAACATTATATTGTTAGATTGTGCATTCAACCTTATGTTTAACCATGAACAATGGGCAAAAGGATGGGCATATTTTCAAGGGCTATTCCTATATATAGTATGGGCATTTAGTTATAGGGAGGCGTTTGATTATGGCGAGGCATTTGGTTATGGGTGTGTTTACGTTAGTGAATTTATTTTTTTTCAATTTTCTACTATTGTATCCTTGGCTAAAACCCCAAGAGGGATTTAACATTAAGTGGTGACAAGTTTTTAAATAGGAAACCTATGTAAATAGTAAGAAAACTAGTTATAAAGATGCTACCAAATGAAAATCAAAATCCAAATGTGGCAAAAGATTTCAAAAACAATTATTGCAAAATTTGATGTCGTATTCCTTTTTTTTTTTTGGGGTGCATTTGGGCAAAAGTTTGCACAAAAGAAAAGCTGATCCCGACATATTGATAAAATTGGAAACTTTCAAAACTACCAAATTGAAGGGGGGGGGGAAAAAAAAACAAACAAACCTTGGATTGGATTTTTCAGATATACATACCTTGCCTATACACACCATGCAAATGTATTGACTTATTAAAAAAAAGGTTAAAATAAAGAATATACCCCATCCGTACCCAGCGGGTATATCCGGGTAAATTTTCTACCCGCACAACACTGGTGTTTTTCTTCATATTATCCGTTGTGTATTTCGTTCCCGTGTATTTTTCTTGGGTGACCCAGTGGACATTACGGGTTTTATCCATCGGAAATTAGGGTTTTGGCCATCTCTGCGGACGTCGTGAGAGGCGAGCTTTCTCTATTTCTCTCTCGCACAGCTTGTTTCCGCGGAGAAGTGCGGGGATTTCTTCCCGCAATTCGAGCGGCCGTCCGATCGTCCATCTATGTTTGTGCAGTGCGTACACGCATTCGCAGTATTGGGATTTTTTAAATATCTGAAGTCAGTCTCTTGTGGCTTTTTTGGGTGTCGGATTGTCTCTCTGGTTTCTCTGTTTGGAGACCGAGGGAGCCTTGTCTTGTCCGTTTGGTCAAGAGAGATCTCTTGTATGTTCCAGGAGTTTAGGGTTTAGGGTTCGCCATGCAGTCTTGTATACAAGGAAGGTTGCAATGTAGTCGTACTAGTTTGCTGTTGAATCAGTATCGGTTCCCATCTCCTGTAGCTCGAGGTGCTCCAGATCGGGTGCAAAGGACGACGCACGTCACTGCCAGTTATGGTAAGGGAGCGTCAAATACACTCTCTTGGGGCGCTCTCTCATCGCATTTCATTCTTCGGGGAGGAGTGGACGTTGTGAAGTCCCTACCGCAATGCACAGGCCTCGACAGGAGTAGGAATGGGACGGCAGTCACAGCGAGGATTGGAGCGTACAACAGGGAAGCATTCGTCGATGATGAGGAAGCGCAGAAGCTTGCTCAGGTATTGTAATGGCTAATCCTGGCAACGGGGGTTGTCACACTTTTGTCCTCAAAGGATGACGGTCTTTTAGGGTTTCTATGTCTTTTCTCTCTTCTCTTCCTCTTCTCCTTGTTATGATTCTCTTTTGGGTGTTTTTTCTTTTTATGTTCTCCTTTCTTCTCGGTTTCCTTGATTGGTCGTCTTCTCCTCTTCATGTTTTGGTAGCTAGTCAGCATCATGGCTGGGTCTTCCCATTATGGTCTGTGTTGTGACAGAGACTCAGTCTGATATGTGAGTCTCTCCTTCCTGATATCTATTTCTGGTATGCAGGTGGCGAAGCGACTGGAGCGAACAGCTGCTTACTTCAGACGCCTGGGCAATTTAGGGTTTTGGGGTCAGCTAATTTGTTCAGTTGTATCTGCAGTGATCCTAGCATTCTCGATAGTGGTTACTGGACAAGCCACTTCGCCTGTGTCCACATACCTCACTGCAGGGGGAATTGCTGCTGCCTTTTTGTCAGTGTTCTGGTCCTTTGGCTACATTCGGCTGTCCCACCGACTGCGGGAAACCATTGATGACCCCATTAAGGTATATGTTGTGTGAAGTCAAATGAAGCCTGTGTGCTTGGCGATGAAATTGTGTCCATGCAATTGCTCTTGCTGGAAGTATATAGCTGATAGGTGATGTGGTGTAACAGAACCCCTTTGTGTGATGTTGTAGGCACCTCCTCGTGCACAAGTTGTGAAGAACCTGAAGAATGGAATTTTGATCAACTTGCTAGGAATGGGATTGACTTTGCTGGGCCTACAAGCAACAGTTGGTACCTTAGTTGCCAAAGCTCTCACATCCTCAACTACTCCATACCTGCAAGGAGCACCTGCTGGTTTCAGCCCAGTGCTAGCTCTTGATGTCTTCCTTGTGCAGGTAATAAGTCTCAAATTGAATCAAACATAGCTACAGTAGGATTGGACCTAGTGTGTAATCCAGCACATCTTGGTTTCAGCTGTAATTGATGATCTTTCAAGATATCAGATTAGGGCAGGATGAAGGCAGTGCCAATACCAGAGGTTGGCATGCTTACATATGTTGGTATTCTTGATAAAGGTCCCAAGGTTTGTATGGTCAAGAAAAGGTTTTCTCATGTGGACATGTTGTGTGGCAGGCATCGGCAAATGCAATTTTGTCTCACTATCTTGGTTTAGTTTTCTCACTAGAGCTTCTTCGATCGGTCACACTCTCTCAGCCCCCTCCTGAAAATGTGATACCAAAGCCAGCATAGTGGAAGCCCTTCTGGTGGGAAAGGAAACATCTCCAGGACACATTGTGTGTAACATCACTTTTGTATACTAGGAATTGCAGGCAGGATATGTACTTTTAATGTCACAGCTTTCTGACTTTCTGTACTCTTACAATGCACATTGATCTAGACTGGACCAAAAAGTCTAGCCTTTTGAAGGGCATTTTTGGATTCTGATGTCAGCAATGCAGCCTTGAGGTAGAGCTACAGTTACAGATTTTGCTTGCAGAACCTTTTGGAGAAGGGAGCTTGCTGCATTCTTTTTAGATGTGTATCTTGTCCATGGCAGTTTATGCCTTGCTTGAATAATTATCAGTTCACAAGGATTGATGCAGCTTCGACTGACAAGAAGCTGTGTGATGTCAAGCTCTCTTGGTTGAAGGGTTGATCAGACTGCAGCTGCTTGGCTAACTTGCTTTTGTGTTTCTTGTCTGGATGTAGTTCTGAAATATGGTAGCCAACATCACCTATGCTTCTGAACCTCTGACAGAGTCCAGGACACAGATTTTTTGTACAATGATTTGCCCAATCTTCAAATGTTTGAGCAAGAGTATTCTGTTCTTATCTACACCCTAGTGAAGGTTGGTCTGATACTTTGTGCGGGACACTCACAAGGTTATGGCCAACAGTGATTTGGTTTGACTTGATCTGCCACAATGGCAGTATGTCTAGCAACAAGAACAGTGATGCAGTGCTCTGCATTGTAGGGTCATGAATGAACTAGCAAGGGAATTCTTAACCATTTTAGAGCTGGAGAAGGAGCTTTTGAGGAAAGTTGGCTTGTCCATGTGCCTTGACTTTCAAAAAACTGGCTTGAATACCATCAGCATTTTGGATAATGCACCTGATTGAAAAGAATAAGTCTGGAAATTTACATGAAGCCTGGGAGATTGTGCACCATTTTGGTAAGATATTTGTGATACGTATGATCCATGCAAAAGAAGTGTAGGTTAGCAAAATTGAAGGGCATCGCTGTATAGACCTGGTATTTGAATTTGGGATATACATTTTGGCATTGATGTTCGATTAAATGAAATTCATGCACAGTCTGTGACTGGAAATACATCTTTATGTGTTGCTATTTCTAGATCCTTGTGCAGTTGTTACTAACCTCATCGATATCTCAAGTTGCCTGACACTTCTGTCTTGTGTGCATCATACTTGACTACGCACCCATCCTGCAGCTTGCACTTGCTTTCCGTTCTCAGTTGTGAAGTGTTGGCACAATGTGCAGTCTCTACATTTGGAATCAGTTCCTCAGGATCTATCACTATTTCTCTGTTGTTTGTAACTGGTTCACCTTTGAGATTGTTGAGATTGGAAGCTCTTCCAGGACAGGGTGAAGGGAACAAAACCTTTTGATGGAAATTGATGCAATGGTTATCTGTCTGCACTTTCTGTGGTGGGTGAAGTAATTTCCCTATGTTGGGGATGCTTTCCATCACATGCTCCATCACCACTTTGAGTACTGGAGACGGTTCAACCTGATTGAAGGTCAGTTTCCTTGTCTTGGGCTAGTGTCTTGTTTTGTTTCCAGATCAACCAATCTGTTCAGGTCAACGTTTTACTACACAATACTTCACAATACCTGAATCTCCTACCATGAAGGAACAAGTTTTATGCAAAAGAATGTTCTTGTTGTTACAGAACCTTAGCTGTGTTTGTGTATGTGTGTCTATGTCCACAATATGCAGATGGTGGGTGTATTGCTTCACCTTACTTTTTTCATTCACATCTCGGACTTGACTGATCAATTTTCTATCTACTTACAGCTAAAAATTCTTCTTTCCAGTGGTTGCATGGCTGGTGGGACTCTTGCATTGCAGAATTCTTGTGCTCTCCTGCTTCATTTTTTTTATCCTTCTGGAGAATGTCTTTGAGAGCTGTGTTGTTGTCAACAACCTCCATCATTGTGAAATGCAGTGCTGCTTAATGGAGTTGTATTCAAGCACAGAACCTACATGCATGTCGGCAGTACCTCACCTGTTGGGTAGTTACTCAGTTTCCTCCATGGAATGATGCCAATGGATTTAACTTGATATGTGTGATCACAAAACAACTTTTGATCCAAGCCAGAGCTGGTGCAATTGAGAGCCTAGTCCCTACACTATTAAGTACCACCTCCTTTGTGAGGTGGGCACTAAGGTGGGCTTCTAAGTATGTTTGCTGTTTGCAGCTCTGTTATCCTGGCAGGTCACCCATCTCAAGACAACAATTTGCAGTGGAGATTAGCATCAGAGTTGCATGTAATTACGAACATTTAATTTATGATTCATGATCTCCTTCTGAAAACAGAACCTGAAGATAAAACTTCTTGAATCTTGAATCTTTGAGCTCCTTGTGGTGAATGTGGCTTTGACAGATGTTGCCAGATATCCACTGCAATCTCTTTAAAGACATCTAATCTAAATAGCACCTACTACGGAAGGCTTTTTTAATATGATATGCAATCGAGCTCATTCACAATGCACAGAAAGCCTTCACAAGAGATTGAGTTGTGCTATTGGTCACAAGCTTTGTCTCCTAAGCTCACTTTGAGAAAGCAGAGCAGAACACAACTTGCTAACAAAATTTATTGTGACATACAAGAAGACATGGCTTGGAATGATGAACCCAAGGATAAAGTATGACAAAGTTCTGGGCAATTCAAGGCAACCCATTTGAAGATGAAACAGACATCAGACACTGGGATAGATGAAAGCTCAAGCTTCTTCTCCACATAGTAGTTTTGTGTCAAGATTTACTATTCACCTCATTGTCTGATCAAAATAGTTCAAGTATAGCAATAAAATATACATGAAATTGGGTTTGATCTAAACCCTAAAACCTTAGCCCCCTTCTAGATCCATTTTCACATGCTCCAAAGCAAAAATCAGATTTTTCACTGAATATCTGAACAGAGATAAGAAATCACCAATGAATTGATCAGAAGTTTTAGAATGCCAAGAACTAGTGAATGATGAAGTGAAGAATCACCTCTCTTGAACTTGTAAATCAAGTGGAATGAATATCTATCTTCAAGTGGATCAAATGCATATCTTCATGTGGAACATGATAGTTGCAATTGTTGGCAGCCCTAGTCGGGCTGAGAACTCTAACATATGCACATAGCCCAAAAGACTTCAAAATGTGGAAATGGCCAACAATAGACGGAACAAGTACATCAAACTAAATCCAGTTCAAAAAAATAAAACCCAAAAAATTCTCAATAGTTGAACTTGTAAGTTGTGATGGTGGATTGAGACCTGTGTGCTATATAGCCCAGGTTTTAGGGTTTAGGGTTGGGACCCTGGGCCTCGTGGAGTGACTTGCCTTTGATGCTAGCTCCACCTCCCCTTGCTGACCATTACAACCAATGTTGGGCGGGGGTTAACTTTTGAACATACCAAACCAGATCTCAACACTTGCATTGGATCTTGAATTGGAGAGTTTAAAAACTTGATTGAAGATTTTGATTCATTCAATCTACTTTGTGTTAGAAGGGATTTATATTTAAAATAAGCCTCCAAGGTCCAAAGTTTAGACTCATCCTATCTATGAGCCTGGTATGACCATCTCTCAATAGGTACTCGTAACCAATGGCCTGAACTTTCATGTACAACAAGTGCTTCTCCTCAAAATTGATTAACGCCAAATATAGCAACAGATTTAGCACTAGTGTTTTAATAACTTATGAATCAAACAAAAGGTGTTTGCTCTCCAATATAAAGAAGAGTAATGAGCAGCTTGTTAGAGCATCTCCACCCCACACCAGCAAACACCCCTTTTCATAAAATCTTGCAGCAGGATAGTGCAAATCCTGCTGCTCTATGGTATTTTATGGTCCATTTTGCAGTGGTCATTTTAACCCTTTTAAAAGCTTTTTCCTACTATGGATTTGGACAGTGACTATTACTCGTCCAGATGTCAAGACATAAATGGTCTTTGAGTGTTTAAAGGAACTTTTATGACATTTCTGGGTGGGGACAGTGATCATTAAACAGTATTATATTCTAAACTAAAAGGAGTTGTTTACTGTTTTGGGGTGGAGATAGATGCTCTAGAATCTAAACCCAAATATAATGCTTCTATTGCATTGTGGAATGAAGCATAGAGATCTGCATTTCAATTTTGCCAAATGGTGGATTATGTGGATTATAGAGCAATGGTCTTAAGAGAGACTCCTATAGGAGACTTGGGATTTTGGGTTGTTTAAAGGAAGATAGAATTCTGCTACAAATGTGACTATTTAGATATTCCTCCTTTGGGGTAATACCAATCTTGTACCAATTTTATTCCAGGTTTAATATCAAGGATATACTTGCCGCATACTAGCCAAAAATAAATCTTGGAACTAAGTCCAAGCTAGTATGAAAGGTTTTTCTAATTACCCAATATCAAGACGAGATTAATATGGATTAAGTAATCAACAAAAGGAAGCTGGTTATCAGAAATAATTGAGGAGCATAAACACTGAAATGATTTTTAGTAACTCGTTAACTAATGATAATTATTATCACATGGTAAAATAATTAAAAGATAATTATGGAATGAAAATGTTACATGACAATAATATTGTCATTAAAATTATGTTATGTGGTTGAAGGTTGTGTCACATTTTTTTATTTTTTTTGTGTGATTTGCCTTGATTTCTTGGATGCAAAAAAGAATATTTAGTAATGACATTTCAAACATCATTTTAGGCTTTTTCTTAACAATTTGCAATTTAATCATATCATCTCCAATTAATAATTTAAATTACCCACATACAACATCATTATCACAATTAACCCCTTCATTCCTACAAAAATACAAATTGTGATTTGATGCACTTCAAATCATCCCTTATTCTTGCAAAATATTGCAAGTTTGATGCACCAACTTATTTTAGCCTGTATATCACTTCCAAGAGTTTGCAAACTTTTGATGCACCTCTTTCATGGTGCAACCTTTTAGATAGCTCCATAAACACCTCTTCGCCTAGGTTCACATTTTTAAAAGTCCTTTTGATATCTAAATGCTTAATGTGCCAACTTTTTTGATTAGCAAGATTCAGAACCACTTGTATGATTGCCTATTTAACAAGTGAGAACAAATATTTCTTAATAATCGATGCCTCACATCTCTTCAAATCCTCATGCAACTATTCTTACCTTAAATTTTTAAATATTTCCATACGCTGCCAACTTGGTTTTGTAGGCCCATTTCAATGTAATTAACACCTTTCCTTTCAGTTAGTCTATTATCTCCCAAGTTCAATTTTTCTGTATCAATTCGAATCATTGATTCATCACCTCCCTCGATTTAGGGGTGATTGAAGTTTTTGGCAAATGAATTTGGTTCCTACAACTCATTAAGTAGCACAAAAAAATCTGAGAATTTTATCATGAATTCACACACATGACTTGATCTCTGAAATGAAGTTTATTGCTAATTCACCATGTTTATAGGTAGAATTGATTCCTTTATAGCCTATTGTTGCCTTTCTAAACTCAACAGATGGTTCAATGGCCTCCTACTGGCAACTAAAATTATAGGACCTCTTGGTGCATATGTGATGATATGCTCACCACATTCATAAAATTTGTCACCTCATGTTTGTGTGCATGATGTTCATCTTTTTAGTCAAAGGGTTTTATTTTTTCTTTTTTAGTTGATAGCGTTGTAATGTCATCTTGATTAACACATAAAAGTCACAATATTTGCTACAATCTTTGGATGGATTCATCCATCATTACATTTATCACAGCAGAGAATCATGGGTTTTTCAACTACTCAAATTCATTAGGTTTTATAGAAAATGGGACAAAAGTTGACTAATGTACAACTTGTACAACTTTGATAAAAAAAACTAGTTAGTTAGAACATTTTCAATGAATTCTTTTATAGTAATTTTGGACAATACATGTTGCACTATGTAATTTTTAATCTTAAAATTTTGAAATGAACATTATGAGGTCTTACGTTAATATGACATGAATTAAAGTGCCATGTCATCATCCAACATTTTTTTTCTTGGGTCATGGAATCATGGGTCTTTTTTTCATGGCATGTTTTGCCAAAAATATATGCTATGAAATTTTTATTTTTTATTTTTGAATGTTTTTAGCCAAAGGTTTTTGCACCATATATATGTTTATGTATTACATTTGTACATGATAATCAATGTATATACACATTACATTCATCAATGCATCCATGCATCAAGGTTTGAACCCATGGAAATGCATCATAGTTTTAATCACCAAATCACTTCAAAACTTTAATAAAATAATAATAAAAGTTTTATTGTATTATGTTCACCATGAATTTTTTTTTATGAAACTCACATTTTAATATATGTTTTCTTTTTCAAAATTTATTCAAATGCTAGAAATGAAAACATGATATTGAGGTTCATTCAATAATGTACTCATAAATTTGATTATAATTCATAAATAATCAATCTAAATGGTTTTTAAAAAAACTTTAAAAAAACATGTTATGAATCAAACAAAAAATCTACAACTATTTTCTTTGTTAAAATTGACCTACATCTTTGTACATGTGATTCAATTCAATGTGAATTTAATAACGTTATTTTTGTTATATAAAATATATGCCCATTATTTCAAGAACTATAAATTTTTAGTTTCCCCAATACAATTAGGTGTTTTTTTCCCCCTCACTTTCGCAATGTTGTTCAAATGGTAATCATCCATAAGAAATTTTAAAGGGTTGGTTATAAAAAAATTATGGAGTTATAAATATGTTTAAGTCACTCAATATTATGACTACCTAACATAAACCTATTGCAAAAACTTGATAATATATATATTTTAAATTTGATGAAATTTGGATTTTTTTTGAAAAAAAAATCCTTAATGTTGTTGCCCCTTTAAATTGGCAAAAATAAACCACAAGAAGAAACATTAATTAAGTCAATATAGCCATTTAATTTTCAAAACCATATTTGTTTAACAACATTAATCATACATTCATACAAATGAGTAATTACACAATTTTTAAAAAACATTTGCAACATTTTTTAATATTATGCTTTTTAATGATGTAATAATATATTTTACCTTTATTTCTTTTGTAGAAATAGAAATAACTTATTTTGATGAAAATTTGGCATTAAATAGTCGGATTAAACCCCCCCCAAGTCCCCAACCATTGTTATTTATAATTTATTATTATTATTTTGGTGGTGAATTTTCACAACTTAATGATTATTTATGGGGAAATGAATTAGAAAAATAAAGCAAACTGAAGGGAAAATGAATTTGTTTTTACCAAAACATTTGATATAAACATTTTGAAAGAAAAAATGCTACTTCTAATGATTTATTTTTATTTTTATTCTTGATAACTCCAAACTAAAACCCATAAATAGTTCCAAGATCAATTTTTTTTTAAAATGTTAAGAAATCTTTCAAATTATTATAAACCTTATGCAAAAAAATGATAATATGAAAAGAATAATTAATGATGTAACTGATTTTTTTTTGTGATGGATTTCCACCATTTTGCAAACATAGCAAATGGACATCAACACCAATAGAGGGATTTTAAATTGATGTACAATAGTTAGAATATACAATGGGTTCTAAAAAATGTGGTAAAAAATTAGAAAAAAATTAACAATTTTATTCCTCCATATATGGTTTATATCCAAAACATGGTTGAATTTTCTTGCTAACAATCTTAAACAACACCACAAATATAAAAAAATTATAAAAAATTGTTGATGTCATTATTGATCGCCAATTTTAATTCATTCATTTTTCTGATTTTAAAATTTCATTTAAAAAAGTATGTTTGAATACTTCAACATAAATTTGTAATAAAATAAGCCTAAAATTTTATAAATAATGTTAATAATAATTTTAAAAATCTGGATAATTAAAGCATATGAAATTTTGTTAAAAGCGAAAATTCAATTAGCTTGAGCTTACATACTTGCTTCCATCATTAAATTAAATCTCTAACTACTTATGTACAATTAAATTTATATTAATGTAAGAATATGACAATACAATGTGTTTCATATTCTACACACCATGGTCACCATATTGGATATCATGAAAATAGATATTAGGAGAATTTGTTCAAACTTGTGAAAGGTAATTTCTTCTTTCTTTTTTCCTTTTTGTTAGCAATCTTACATTCAATTGTTTACATTGAGAGGGGTGTCATTTTGTCTATGTAAAGAACAATTTAAAAAAATTTGCCCTTGCATTTGGTTGGTCTAATTGACATTATTTTTCATTGTGCTACAATTTCATGGTGGTATTTCATTGCACAACATTGAAAGAGAGATTTTTATTTGTCGCTATAGAAATCGATGTTTTTTTATCATTCTATATGTGTGTTTGATTTTGCTTGTGGAACTTCTCACAACATAGGTTATTACATGGCTTTCACGATGTAGTTTCTAGCTTTATTACATTTTGGAAGAACAATGGAAAATGAGGGACGACCCATCATATAATTATTTAATTTACTAGATGGGTCGTTTCTAGTGTTGGTTGGTTTTTTTTCTTTCTTAATGCTCAACTAAGTTGGTTAATTTTTTTAGATGACAATAAGATATCAATATCAAATTTAAAAAATAGAAACATTGATTATTGATGTCATTGTCAAAGTAATAACCTTGTCTATCAATTTATTTGATAATTTTTGTGATAATAATTGCTTTTTAATCATAAAGGTTGGTTTCCAAATACTTGGCTTGGGAATTGATGGTTCTCAACTTTGTGACAAGGGAGTGGATAATACTTGGAGAGATTCAAATTGGAATATTTGCCATTAAAGACATCTATCTATGAAGGAAAGTAGTTTGTTTTGTTTTGTCATGTTTTGTAGTCATGAGATGCACCAAACCAGGATGCTTCAGATCGTGTTCTTGGTGTCTTTGGAAAGCTCTCGATGAGAGGGCTGCATGGGCTTGGTTCCATGACATTTGGACTTGTGATGCAAAAGTTCTTGAATATTGAATGATTTCTTCACTGAAAATTAAATTAAATCATAGCTGAAAATTTAAGAGGAATTGGAATGTGCCTTTGATGTTATTGGAAAGATCTTGATGAACAGGATTTGATGGGAATTATTTGGTAAGATTTGGATTCAGAATGTGGGAGATATTGATTTTGAAGTGATTTCTGCTGCAGAAAATTCAAATAAATTCCAAAAAACCAGGTTTTGGAAGGAAAAATCAGTTGAGGACATGCTAACACTTCGGCCAAGGGCACAAGCCACACTAGTTAGTGTGAAGACAAGGTGACTTATGACTACAACTTCAAGTGGCGTGGGGGAAACAAGATACAATGTGAATGAGGACCAAAGTCCTATGTGAAAATTCTCAGTGCCTTCTTACCACTAAGAGGATTTGATTTTTGTGTTGTTTCCTATTTATAGATGCTAGTTTGATTATTCTAGTGAGATTGTGCACCTTGCAAGGATCTCAAAATTCAAGTGCTTGTGAACTTTTGAGAGTCTCCCAACAATATCCATTACCCAATCTTTTTCAATAATGACAAAGTTTACACATGTAATTTCAAGCTTGATAACCAACCCTTAATGAAAATTTCAAACATTTAAGTAAGTTATGAAAATTAAAAATTCGATAACCAGTCCGTAAGGGTCTTCGTGATTCTATATATTTTTCCAGCAAGGTGCATAGGTTCTTTACAAGTTTTTCAAAAATCAATAATTGCTTGGTAGGTTATTACCATATAGCCTAGGGTCAGTTTCCACATTGACAAAACAAATAATTCTTTTTTTTTCAAAAAATTGAATTCGTTTTTAAAATTTGAAATTATACATATTTTTCCTCATCTACTATAATGTTGTGATATGAGGAGTGAAATTAAATTTTGACCATGCAAAAATATAGTCTTCAAAAAATCCTCTAAAAGAAACCAAAATCCTTCAAGATATTATAACTCTGTAACTTAATCTCAAGTTTCAACACAAGCCAAAATATCATGTTTCAAAAATCCTCATATAAAAACAGACCTATTAAATCCTTTAAGCTACTACTATACTCTATACTGAATCTAAACACAAACCAAGGCAAGGCCAACAGAATTTGTATGTTTACCTCTCTTGTCACACAGACGACGAGAAACGAAAAGAATGAAAAACCCAAATTAGGGTTCGGTTTGAAACCCTAATCGGTCGCCGTATGTGCAAACTGAGGTCAGGGAGGAAGAAACCTTCCCCAACACACACGCGCACTGCCAGTTCCGGGTGACTAGTTTTGCTGCTCGATTGACGGCGATGGCGGACGGACATCCCCGTAACAGCTCCTCGACACCTTTTTCTGTTTGATGCTTGTTTCTTAGTTTTTTCTTTGGTTTTTTTTTTCCTGCTTTGTTTGTTTGTTTAGGGCTTTTGCTGGCGTGTTGTGTTTTGTTTTGTTTGTTGCTGTTGCAATCTGTAGTTCCGTTCTAGGGATTCTGGTTGCTCCGTCGTGAAGATTTGATGATGGTGACTTTGCGCCTGCTCGAATTTTTTTTTCAATTTTTTTTTTCCTGAAGTTAGTATTTTGTCGTGGAATTGGGAATTGCAGCTCCGTTGCGGTCGTTTGCGCAGGCGGCTTCGGCCGAAGAGATTGTGGTGCCTTCGCGAGTGGTCCAAATTGATGGCCTGGTACGTGTTCTGTTCACATGCTCGCGATCGATTCAGGTTTGGAGAATTCGCTCCTGTTCCATGCACGAGATGTCTTGCGCAATAAGATATCGGGAAGAAACTGTTCTCCGATAATATTAAAAAAAAGAAAAAAAAAGGTCTGCTTGGTGGCAAGGATATGGGAGGAAGAGCAATGCTCTGACTGCGTTGTCTTTCATTTTGTATGCAGGTGGCATTGAAGATCATCAAGCATTGCAAGGAGTGCATGCCTGCTCTCGTCACTGGCCAGCTCTTGGGACTTGATATTGGCAGCATTCTGGAAGTCACCAATTGCTTTCCTTTCCCGGTAATGGATACATTCTAAACCACACATCTGCCTTGTATTAAAGCCCTAGTTATGCATTGTGTATCCCCCAGTTTTGCATCACCATTGGTTATGGCACTTGTCCGTTATGTCATTTTTGCGCTACCAGTCATCAGTACTCTTTATAGCAGATCAGCTCTGCGCTGGTTCTTCAGTCAGTTAGGCCTGCACAGCATGTTCAAGAGAATGACCAATTTGTTCAATTTCTAGTTTAACTTATGATCAATTCGCTCTTTATGCTAGATGTCTTTTTCTATAGGCTTCTTGCCAAGCTCAAAAACCTTGCCAAGTGATCTGACATGGCAATTCTGGGTTTTACAAATTATCAAGAGAGTATCTCAGTTGGAATTGTGGAAGTTCTGTGGGAAGAATTTCCTTGGGTTGGTGCCAATTGAAGCAATTTGGCTTGACTTTTAAGTTAGAGAACTATGTATGTGCAAAGTTGGAGTTTGAAGATTTTGGTGGAAAGGAGACCAGGAGCTTCCTCTTTCCTTCTCTTGGTTATAGATAACAATTCCTCACAGAGACTTAGTTGCCTATGAGCAGAGTCGTGGAGGGGAAGAAGAAGATGAGGTTGAGACTGATGGGGCCAACTATCAGCTAGAGATGATGCGCTGTCTTCGTGAAGTGAATGTTGACAACAACACTGTAGGCTGGTATGATTGTCTCTCTAGAGCAGAGATCAAGAATGTCTTCATTCATGCTATTACTGTTAATGTTTCCTTCCTTTGGAGTTAAAAGTAGTTTTGTACAGCTTAGGATTTGTATGTATCAGGACATGCAACTATAAACAGTATGTGTTTTTGCAAACAAGTATTGCTGCCTTATAGGTAAGTTGCATTGAGGCCCCTTTAAAGGATCTTTCTGGGGACCTTCTGAATGAATATCCTAGTGTGGTGATTGAGATTGCATCTGGCTTATTTTGTTTCCTGGATCAATGTCTATACAGGTATCAATCAACTTACATGGGCTCCTTTCAAACTGTGGAACTTATTGAGACTTTCTTGAATTATCAGGTGAGGTCTGCTGTTGTGAACCAAGGATACCTCTCTCCTGAATCGTCAAGTTTTTCTGTTATTCTTGTGATGGTCTGTTAGATGTATGAGCTAGTCTGGTATGATCACTGGGGACTGATGCTATGTAGGCTTCAGGTAGTTGCTTGGAATTCTTAACTGTGTCATTATTATGCGTTATGGTACTTAGTTACAGTCAATATTGTGGCCATATCAAGCTTTTGAGCTCTGTAAGATGACTAAATGAATGTCTGTGCGGACTGGTGTCTGGAACACAGGAAAACATAAAGAGATGTGTGTGCATCATTTATGATCCATTGCGATCAGGACAGGGGGTGCTGGCACTCAAGGCTTTGAAGCTGAGCGATTCTTTCATGGAACTCTATCGCACTCAAGTCTTCACAGGAGAGAAGTAATTTCACTGAACATAAAGACACTGCTCAGGCAATCATCAAAAGATGCAGAGCTTGTGCACAGCTTGTTGATCTGCAGCACAACAGCTTTTGATAAGTTTGTGCTCTTGTGATTGCAGATTGAGGGAAAAGAACATGACATGGAAAGATATTTTTGAGCAGATCCCAGTAAGAATTCCTTCTGAATCTCTAGCCTGTGTGACTATGAAAGTTCAAAGTACATGCAGTTGGGGACTGCCAACAGAAAGTGTTCTGTGGTCCTTGTTATTGTCAATTGAATGGACCAGGCCCTTTCTTGATGAAGACCCTTAAAGTCTAAAGCTTGAAGCCTTAATATTTTTTCATGGGGAACTGATGAAAGTCAGTGGGTAAGTTGTGATAGAAAAGTTGCTATCATACATGTTACTGTTGATGGTCTGAACAAGTGAGAGCCTGTCACTGCTATTCATAGTGCCAGTTCTATAGTTCATTGCAAACTAGTTCATATCTTCCATATGTTTCTTCTTCTCTTCTTTAGTCATCATCTGGAGTTTTGCTCTGGCTTGAAAGGAACAGAATTTCACTTGGTTAATGACTTCATTTTTGGGGATCTTATTACCATGTCTGTTTTGTTGTGATATCTTCACTAATGTTTTGTCTGCATGCTCAGGTGAAAATTTCCAACTCTGTGCTTGTGAGTGCATTGATGACAGAGCTTGAGTCTGATGCACCTGCTTCTCAGGTACTTTTCTGCCAGTCCATGATAATTGTGACAATGATGGAGCTAGAGCTTAAAAGGGTCTCAGGACATATGTTTGCAGTAGTATCACAGGAGAAGTTTTAACCTTGTTCTGGCTTCTTAATTGTGAGTATGGAGATTTCCTGATACTCATGAGAGTTGTTATTTGCAGTAGTGTCACAGCAGGGTTCTTGTATAGTGAAATCTTGTTGTGTGTTACCTAGCTGACTGTATCAGTTTGGCTTATTGAACAGTGTGACTTTGATAGACTAGTGCTGTCAACCAACCCATTCATGGAGAAGAATTTGGAGTTCCTGATTGAGTGCATGGATGATCTTTCAATGGAGCAGCAGAAGGTTTGTAATTTCTTGTTGCCACCTTCTTCTTCCTGTCCTCTACCTTCTAATGAGCTAACATTCTTCATTCATGGACAAGGCACAGCTGGATCAATGTAACATGATTTGTGGTCTTGGCCTAAGCAGTAGTTGATTCTAGTCTTGACCTGTCATACAGCCACTCTGGCTCTGTTGGATTTCCAAGGAGATAGAAGGTTGATCTAGGATCCATCATGAGAACAGGTTTAAAAGCTCTTTTCTTGGATTGATTGGATAACCTCTTGAATGAGTGATTATTCTAGGTTTTCTCAGACATGGGATTGTGGATTTGAATTATTTGACAAGGGAATTCATTTCTCTGTATGTTTAATCTATGGTCCCTTGTACACAGTTTCAATACTACTATCGCAACCTGTCAAGGCAGCAAGTACAACAACAATCTTGGCTTCAGAAGAGAAGGTATTTGCAGTTCTGAGCTTTATTAAGCAGCAAGCCACACACAAACTGCAATCCATTCTCAGTAACTTAGTGATCTGTTTACTGTTGTCAGGCTGATGACATGTATTGTTGCATTCACCAACATCTTGTTTGTCAAGAATCCTGGTCAAGAGTTTTTCAAGTATAGGGAGATGAGAATGTCTGCTCATTCCTCAAAAAACCAGAAATTTTTGTAGTGACTATGATTATAGTTGCATCCCAGTTATTACTGCAAATCTGGACATTGTCTCTTTGGACTCTTTTCTAGAGGTACAAAGTTCAAAAGAGCTTTCTTGTCTCATCTGTCAATTGAAGAAGCTATTGATAAAGGTCTCAAAATTTTTGTCCATAAACAGGAAGAACTTCTAGGAGTTTAAGGGATTGAGTGAATGGAAAGCCAAAGTTCTTTTGTCCAGAAGAGGACTTATTTTCTCTCCATGGTTCAAGCCTCTTATTCTTCTTTTTCTGTTCATTTAGGTGATCTGGATCAACTAAACAGTCTCCAACATTCCTTCTTATTACAGTTTAGTAATAATTTCGTTCGTAAAAAGACCTATGTTTTTCCAGTTTTCCTTGAGCTTAATTCTCCCCATGTTGTTCTTTCTTCCTAGTTTTGTAAGTCATTTTCTGGAAGTTTTTCTTTTGACTTAAAGGAGAAGTTTTAACCTTTTTCCAGCTTTTTTTAAATTGTGAGAATGGAGATTTCTTGATTCTCATGAGAGATATTTGTTGGTGTTGTTAGTATATCTTTTGATTTGTGGATTGTCTTGGTACTCAAATATTGTGCTCTTTGGCTTTGTAAGAACGTTTTATGTAGAAATACTGTTGGGATGACGGGCAAGTGCTGAAACTGGTTATGATGGACTTTATTTGCTATTAGTGTGACTTATCAGTATCTGACTTTGATTTGCAGAGCTGAGAATGCGGCACGAAGGTTATCAGGAGAAGAGCTCTTGCCAGAGGAAGATCCAAGCAATCCTATCTTTAAAACACTTCCAGAACCATCACGTTTAGACAGCTACTTGATCACTAACCAAATTGCAAACTACTGTGGTCAAGTTAATGGGTACTGCTGCTCCTCCTGCTTGAAGCTGCAGCTTCCCTTGTTGTGTTTACTACATATTGGAAGAACAGGATTAGTATCACAGTATTGTACAGAGTAATGGCATCTTTTCACAGGCCCATTCCGTTCAATCTACTGTATTTTGCAATAGTACAATTTTTTGGAGTTTGAGTGTGTTTTTAGGATTAGTCGCCTGAATTGCTTCTCTGTTTGTCTTGCTGTGACAGGTTTGCGGGCCAGAGTTTGAGCAAAATGTACTTGATGGATGCATTTCATCAAGACTAAACATGAGGGGGGTTTTCCATGCAACCTCATCAAAATGTGGGTAGCTCAGCATTTGATGTGCCCATAGCATGTAGGTGAATATTTTCATTGCTCAAGTTTAGGATATGGTGAAGTCAGACTTACTAGGCCCAACCAGTTGGGACCTCTTTAGGATGCTGTATGACTGTTCCGAATATTGAAATGACTAATCTTGTTAGAGGATTCAGTTGATTCTTTTGTTCCAATTTCAGCTCCTACTTGGGCACTGAATGCCCTGTGTATTGGGTATTGTACACAGGGCATTCAGCTGCATAACAAGGATGGTAATCTTTTCTGGAAGAATGCCTTTGGTTCATATTCTATCCTTCATCTTTTCAGGTTCCTTACCATCCTATTTTCCATGGACCATGAAGTGCTTCAAAGCATATGAGCTTTAAGTATGAGAGAGATTATTCTTCTTTTCTAGGAAGGATGTTCAGGCACATAAGTTTCCCTACAAATACACTAGGAAATTTCTCCAAGTATATTGTTTTCTCCTTCATGCCAGAATGATAATACTGTAGTACCCTTTTAGGTTTGACACTTGGGTCCTGAATAATTATTTTATTTTTAAATATCTGCTTTGGCTGTGAATTTTTTGAAAAATGAAATTTCAGCACTTTATGGAAAAATAACCTTAGGTTACCACCAATTTTTGTATTATTCTAGAAATTTTGGTATTTCCAAAAATAAAATAATTTAATTATTGCTGCATCTTGGAAATGTACTATGCTGGTGTGCAAAAGGATGATAGGGTTGAGGGATAACCCTAGTGGCCCCCTAAGCAACTTAAGAGAAAAAGCAACAAATGCCAAATTTTAGTAAAGAACTTCAAAAAATTGCATTTTGGGCCCTTTTGTTAATGCATTATAATGGAAAGCCTGGATTTGACTATATAATGTACCTCTTCATTTTACTGTTTTACCACACTTCTCTTGGAGATTGGTCCTATGATTATACAAGGTTAAGTTGTAGTTTATTTACCTTAAATAGTAATAAAAAAATTGTCAAAAATAATTAGACCTCTATTTAATCAAAACATCCACTAGTTTTTTCACAATTCAACTTCATCATTTTCATCATCTCCATCAAACCCATCATTTGCACTATTTATTATTCAACAATTGTTTTTGGTGTTCCATTTCCACCATCCATCAAACAAATAAGATATAGTAGGAAACTATTTCTAAGGCATCTAAAGCCAAAAAAGGAAAAAAAAAAAAAAAAAAACTTTTGTTTACTTCTAAAACAAATTAGTTGAAAATGCTACTTTGGATGTTTACAAATAAAAGAAGCAAAATCAACACTTGAATGGCCTTAAAAAAAATGGTATTTCCCATTATTCCAAGTAGGACCCTTGTTTAGGCAAAATCCTTGTTCCATGAATCATATGATCCAATTCCCCAATTCCATCACAGGAATAGTTCGAGTGGGAAACTATTCCAATGCATCTAAACCCTAAATTAAATTATTTAAAGAAAAAAAACTTGCATGATTTTTGGCATCTACAATGCTAATTTCAACAATCAATTTATAGAAGAAGCAACATAAAATTTGAAAATTATAATGAGCAATTATTTTTTTTATAGAGAAACTAATTCATTTTAGTAGTTGCAAAGTGGGCCAAATCCATTTGGTTTAGTGGTTGCAAAGTGGGCCTCCCTAAGTGGTGTAAAGTGGGCTTTGCATTGCAGCCTTCCGCTTGAAACTGGATTGTTGTGTGAGAGAGAGAGAGAGGGAGGGAGAGAAGAGAGGCGCGCGTGGTCACACACAACATGGCGGCCATGGCATCGTCTATTCTGTCTCTGGCTTCGCCCAGGAGCTTGACGATCTGCACATCATCAAGACTTACATCTTGCCGTGCATTTTCAGTCGGCGGAGCTGCGTTGTGGCGTGAAAGCAGTAGCAGATGGAAGGAGGGTCAAGAGGTACCGTCGACAAAGCACGGTTGGCGAGGGTCGACATGGAATGCTCTGGACGAAGAATCCCCGGCGGATGAGGAACGGCGGTTCAGCTTGGAAGAGGAAACAGAGAAGATCTTGCAAGGAGATGAATCACAGGTAAGAGGAAAAAAAAAAGCGAATTTTGTTGATGGTTTGGGGTTTAGGGCATGCTTGTTGATTCGGTTGTTCTTGATATTTCTTGAAGTACATTTTCCCATTTTCTTCATGTGTTATCGGTAAGGATTTCTTGTTATGCAAACAACAGAAGCTAATTTGAGGGATTTGGTTTCCGTATGGGCAGGCATTACTCAGGGATTTAGCAGCAGCTGCACAGCGTGTAGAGGCGAGCAAGCGGGAGTTGGATGCAGTGAGGCGCAAGGAGAAACAGATCAGTGAATTGCAGGCTTTTCTTGAGAATTTGGATGCTGAACAAGCTGCTGCTGATTCAATGGCAAGTTGCCTCCATATCTCCTCACAAGTGTTTAATTGCACAGTTTCTGGTTTGAGGGGTTTTTTTACTGAAGAATCAGACTATCATTTGCGCCACCCTTACATTGATTTCCAAAACCTAAATTCTAAACCCTAAACCCTAAATCTGGGATTTGCTCCTCCCTTACATTGAGCTCCAAATTGAGTTGCAATGTATTTTAAGCTTAGCAAGTGATGGCCTATGATTAAGAGATTCCCTTGTCTCATTGCAGGTGTTTGGTGATGTCCAAAATTCTGTATGGTAAATCTTGAAACTTGTTGCTGAAATTTCTTGGACTTTGAAGGTCGCAGAGGTTCAACAAGACGTTCTTGAAGCTGAAGCAGAGATGAAAGCAGCTGAACTGGCCCTAGTAACAGCTCGTGCTGGTGACTTGTCCACCAAATGGGTTACAGAAGTTATTGATGAGGATGCTGAACGTGTGGAGTCTGGCAAGGTGAATTGTCACTGTATCACAATGATTGACAGAGGCTATGGTCCTTTCATTTATGAATGAAAATACTTTAGGTTAAGAGTGAACATTGAACCTCAAGCGGGTGTTGTCCAAATACAACGCAATGATTGACAGAAGCTACAGTTCTTTCATTTTTGAGTGAAATACTTCAGTTTAAGAGTGAACATCAAGTTGGTGTTATCCAGATACAACACAACTCTACACATGAATATACACATTGTGCTTCCATACATGTCTGTTGGATATGCTGCATATTGTCATATTAAAGATTTCAGCTGTATTCATTGCTGATCTGAACTCTTCATCAAGCACACTGACATTTGTTAGCACAAGAAAGATCTCTTTTGAGTTATGTAGGGCAATTCCATGATCTGCTCAATTCCGAAGAAATTCATTTTGGTGCTCCAATATAGTTCTGCCTGTGTTTGTTTAATGTTGAGATGCAACTGGTTGGATTGCAGGCAGCAGCTGTCTCCACATTGGCCGGCACCCTGGCCAGCCTTCCATTTTCACTTGTGGTTGATGGGGGCTGGGGCTTGGGCACCCTCCTAAGCCAAGGGGGAATAGTACTCAGTTGCCTATTATTTGGAGTTACTTTTCGTTATATTATTCGTCGGGACCTTGGTAATTTGCAACTCAAGTCTGGAGCTGTTGCTGCTTTTGGATTAGTCAGAGGTAAGAAGACACAATGCTATTGCAGTCTTGGTTGTGGACAGTTTTTGATCCCTCCCTTAGCAGCTTCTTATGCTCCAAGGTCTGCAAGGTTACTAAACTCAGTGCTGCTAATAGAGCACATGAAAACCATGTGCAAGATGTCCAAATGAACCTCACAATGTAGCTATTGGCTCACTGCATTACATACTACTTTCTCTCTTTGTATTCTGCTACTATTATGTAAGAGCTAAACTGCAGGTGGTTGTGTGCAGGTATTGGTCAAATTGATGCAACACAAGCATTGGTAGGATTTCCAGAGACAGGAATTGACAAAGTTTTAACAGCTGCTTTGGAAGCTGGAGAAAGTATGATAATCTTTGCATTTGCAGCACTAGCTGTAGATTACTGTCTCCGTGAGAGATTGGTTAGTCCATTCCCTTCTCAAAAGCCACATGGATCCTGATCAAGTCACTTCTTTAGATAAACTTATTCAGAATCCATAGACTGCCAATTTTTCACCACCACAAAGGTGCCTGCATGTTGTCATGGAATAATTGCCTACTTTCTTAGCACAAGGACCATAACAACAATTGTACCATGTACTTTTTTTAAAGGGCAGGTGTCTGCTCTTTGTAGTTGCTTGTGCCATTTGCATGCTGTAAAGCTGCAAGACAGGTTGCATGAATCAGCAACTGTGCCATTTTATGAATGCAACCACTGGAAATGCATGATGCTCAATCTTTAGTCAAGGGCGTTCAGAGCTCTTCTTGATCTCCTGAACCTGTATTTACGAGAGGAGACAAGATGACCTCCACATACACAGCTGCAACATATTGGTTCATGGTTTGTGCAGAACAGCTGACGAAAGCATCAATATCAAGGATTTATTGAAAATGAGAACAGCTGCAGAACAGAATTTGCAGAGTATCATGCCATGTACAACTGGATGCAGAGGTGTCCATATGCTTAATGACAGGTATTCTACTTTCAATTTGTCACATACAAACCCTAAACATGTACAAAATAGAGAGTGATCATTCCCATAACTAAGAAGCTGGTTGTCAGATGGACACTAACCCTCTCAACCTTTTCCCCGTTGTATCAGGTTCAAGCAAGCAGACTGACTTCTGGTAGTTGCTCTACTACTCTATGTATTTGTAATCCATCCCCTTGAACTAAAAAGCCATGTTAATCAGAATTAGGGTGGTACTGTAACTACCGAGAGATGGAAGGGTTACAGATGGAAGGGAGATTCACATTTGCTGTACATTTGTGGCCATGTTGCAGTACTGGAGTTTTATGTCCATTTGTGGCTGTGTTGCAATACTGGAGTTACAGACATTTGTAGATGTGTTGCAGTACTGGAATTACTGGCCCTGTGGTAAGAACAGGGAGTCTGCTGCAGATTCTTAATCCTTTGGCATTGCAGTCTCTCAACCACTTTTTGGACACGAACATACACAAGCAGCTTGCTCCAGAGCCAGTTGACCTGGCAATTCCAAACCACAATTCAAAGACCAATCATTAGCATGAAAACTGCCTACTAAGAAAACACAGACCAAGGTTTCAGAGATAGCACAAACCTTGGAGGAAAAAGGGAGTGTTGATGCATCTTGGCTTTTTGAGAGAGGCACAAAACTCCAGAAAGATAGGCACAAACTAGCATTTTGATAAGTGATGAATGCCAAAAACCGAAGAGAAGAAGTGTAAGAAACTGCATCCTGCTAGGCTCTCACACCCACAAAATTTCAACAGATCACCAGAGTGATGAAGAGGAAGTCACAAAATCCAATAAGCCCAAAATTGACAATCTTTGACATACAGAGAAGCACTGAAAAGCAAGCAAAGAAAAGACAATTTGTCAAAGTTGCCAATGCACTACAGTAATTTGGACAAAATGCAATATTTGGAAGATGATATTTTTGTGTTTGTTTTCCTAAAATAACGTTTATTCATGAATGCATATCTTAAAATTTTCCATCCACAAAGCGGAGGACGTCCAATTACCATTGCTTCAGTTGTCATTTGCCCTTCAATTTTTTGGATGAAATGTTGGTTTATGGATGAATTCATGTGCATTAAAAATACTAAATGTCATGTATTGAAGGATTTTTTTTTCTTCTTCAAGTAATGAACATATAATATGAGTTTACATGAGCTTTTTGAAATCAATGGCAAGGCTTGATTTGAAAGGACTTTTTAAAAAAAATTTGAGATACTCATGATTGTCATACATGTGGGATGTTGAAAGACATATTAAAATCAAATTGCATGAAAATAAAATGAGATCAAGTATGCATGAATTCACATGCTTTATCTAACTCTTCATGAAGAAGATTGTGCGGGAAGGGCTTGCAATGTCCATTGTCAAGTATTTATTGTGAAATATTATTTGTTGGTAGGGGTTATTTTTTGTTAGAACTCAATTCGGTGTGAATAAGGTTTCAACTTTTTTTCCATTCAGGAGTACATTTCTAGAGTGTATATTTAGAAATTTTCATGTATGCGATAGGAAGAATCCACTTTCAAAGAGAAAACAATATGCAAATACAAACTTGGCATCAATCACATATTTTTGTGCATGTTTTTATGTGAATGTCTATGTTAGTTTTGATCGTGTTGTGCATCACATGTTACCACCCATTCTAAAAGAGAGAAAAAAAAAAGAAGTAACAAAATTGTCTATCAATTACAAAAGAAAATAGAATGTGGTTGAAGGGAGATAACAAGATCTCCACCCTTTTTAGAGGGAGAAAAGGTTGGAAAATATTCAAATTTTTTTCAAGAGGAAATAAGGAAAGTTGGAGGTAAAGAAAAAAATTATCCACCTATTCTATAAGAGGATATGGTTGAAAATAAAACAATTATTCATTCATTTGAGAGGAGGAGATTTGAAAATCAAGCAAAATTTTCACCAATCCCGAAGGAGAAAAAGATTGAAGGGGAAAAAGAAAAGATTATTTATTAATAGAAAAAGAAAAATGGGAGGGAACATAAATGTAAATAATTTAGAGATCAAATATTTTTTAAAAACCAAATTGTCCACCCATCAAAATGGAGAAAGAGGTTGGCAAACTTGGAAGTAAGTGTGTAAGTAGGTATGACATCCTCAAACATATAAATATAGTTTTTTAAAAATAAATTGCACCTTATTATATAGTTTGCAAAATGTCATGGATTTTGTTGTTTTTCAATATTGTCATTTCTTTTTTTGAATAACTATTTGGGTCTTTAAGTATTTTAGCTATCTAATTTAATGTTAATTTTTTTGAAGACCATTAGATCTTCCCTCTAAACATGCATATATACCTACAAACATGGAAATTATTTTCATTGAACCAAATGTGCATGCAATTTTGTCATTTGAACTTATTGCCAAAAGCATATACACTAAAACTATAAACAACTATTAGCCTATGTATGGATTATGGACTAAACTAAGTTAAAATGACTTCTTTCACATGTTTACTAATGTTTGTGCTATGCTTGAGTTGTACAAATTTTTAACTACAAATGTGGTCATGTTTGAAAATAAATGATCCAAGCTTTGGGTGCATATGGTTGAGATTTTTTCATGTTTGAAACAATTTATTAAATGAAGATGTGAGATGTTCCTCTTTAATTTTGTTGAAAAATGGTAGACATATGATCAATTGATAAACCATTCAAATGGCTTCCACCATCTAAAATTTGTGATGTGATTAAATCACATCACAAGCATCACATGTGGGATCTACATGGGCAATTTTAAATTGGTGAGAATATAGTAATTTGATGACATTTCGCCATATTTGTTTTCAACATGTTGGAAAATTATGAAAATAATGAAAAAGATAAGGATCAAAACGGGTTGACTCATAGATATGTAGTAGCTCTCCAACCAACCTTATCAATCCCATGAATCCCTACAAGGAATTTGTTGAGAAGGAAGTTTTATGAAATTTCCAAAGCTTTTGGATACCATGTCATTTGTCCATATTTGAGATCTTAAAGAAGATATTGAGTGCTTGAACTTTCTTTTGTTCACACTTGTGAAATGAAGTTGGAGAAGGCACAAGAAGGTCTAAAAGCTTGCTCTTTTGTTGTTTTAGTCCCTAAAGCTTGGGGATCTAATGATGATGGACACCATTGTTGTTGGTTGATGTTTTCTTGCATACATTATACTATTCTTCAAGTATGAAAATTGCATGGAGGATCATGACAACCCTTGTGATAAAGAAGATTTTGGAATTGAAAACTTTCATTGCAAGCCAACCCTTTTGGAGATTTTTTGTGTTGTTGCTACACCACCATCACCTCCTATTTGTTTCTTGTTGCATAAAAGCTCCAAATGGGACTAGCTTCAACATTCGTATCAAGGTGTTGGGGGATATCATCTATCATAACATTATTGTTTGTAAAACCCAAGGGTTACATAAGAACCCAAGGGCATGGGTACTCTTGAACACCACTTGAGCCGTGATGAGTGCTTAAGGATTTCATCAAACTTGATTTCCTTTTACTATTTGTAGAGTCACATTCAGAAAATGACCATTCATTGGTGTGTAACACTCCCAATAACATATCATGCAAGAACTTTTACTTGTGTGTTGTTGGTGAATCTTGTAGACCTCATGAATAATCAAAGTGATTTAAATTTATTATTTTTTTTTTTGTCATTGTAGGTTTGCACATCTAGTACTCGAAGTAGAGATCATGTGTTAAAATGTGGTTCACAAAAGCAAAGATCCATCCAACCCTTTAAGTAGAAAACACAAAGGTCAACAATTGATAGTTCAAATTACATGCACATGATATCTCTATGATTGTTCTCCTTTGGGCCCCTAGTAGTTCATTATTGTCCTTAATAGGACTACCCCTTGATATCATACTACCATGGCAAGTTTGACACTATAATTATTTGGGCTCTGTATAGGTATGCATTACTAATGATGATCATTTTTTTCTTCTTCTTATGTTTTTGTATATTTTTCAATAGTTCATCATTATTTTTATCCATGTTGAATTTAATTTGTCTTTTCATATCCATGTTGGTGGGTAAGAAAAAAGGGTAAGATAGTTACAAACATAAGAGCTAGTTATTAGAAAAGAAGTGAAATGGTTAAACTTGGAAATGAAATAGTGGTCTAAAAATTTGTCTTGAACTGTCCAAGGACAACCAAAAAAAAAGGATTATGCAAAATCTCCCATATACCATTTTTTTGAAAAATTTCTCATTGAAAATTCAAAAAGGTTGAATTTAAAAAATAATTCTAAAAAAAGGTTTGTGAAAGATTTTTTTTTTAAATTATAAATTTTTATTTTTTGAAATGAAATCTTCAAAATAGAATAATTATTTGGCACCAAAATGTTGAACTTGGAATACATGGTAATTGTTTCACTCCCCAACAAATTGGTTCCAAGTTCAAACCAAAATTGTATCCTAAATCTTACATGATGCAAACTCTCTTTCTCTTTGAGTAGGGTCAACAAATGAAGAGAAACATACAAAGATTTCACCCTAAATAGCCCTTTGGCATTGTTTTTTCTTTTGGGGAAAAAAATTGGGGAAAATTCTGGACAAATGTGTTTTTGCAGTGTAATATCCACTAAATTTGTCGCTTTTTGGGAAAAAGTTCTCCAGTTTCTCAACTTCACTAAACTGAAAATAATAATAATAAAACCCATGGCATTTGAGTGTTCTTCTGAATTCTCACATTTTTAGACCCCCCCAAAATTTCTGAAAAATACCTACCCGCCATGCCAAAAATCTCAAAGAAACTCTCAAGCATACTTACTAGCTTCATTATTTAGTATAGTGCCTAATTGTAAAATATTATTATTTCTACTACCCGAAAGTAAATGAAAAAAATTAATAAAAAATATTAGGCACCTTGCTGCCAAAGTACCGAACCAACCCAGCCCTACTTTGGATTTTACATTACCATTTTTCATAACCAGACTCAGAGCAACTCCACCCTTGCTCAGTATGTGACCCTGCACATTAAAATCAGATGAAGAAAAGTCGATATATGTCGGTTTGTCTCAGGAAAATGGTTTTTCTCCTACACGATTAGCTCTGTTTGCTGAGGCTGGTAAAAAGCGCAGCAGCAAAGCTCTGCACCTGCTAAAGAAGAGAGTAATAAATCTGATCTGACTGCTGTTCCCTATTTTGCTAAAGAAGAGAGTAATAAATATGATCTGACTGCTGTTCCCTATTTTGCTAAAGAAGAGAGTAACAAATATGATCTGACTGCTGTTCCCTATTTTGGATTGGACAATCATATTGATTGGTCCAGGTGGTTTGCTATTAGTAGTTCCCACCTATTTGCACTCCAGTTTTATGGGTGGGGTCGTAAAAAAGTAAATAACTAAACTTGGATGTGAGAAATATTTTGGCAGGTTCACATACCCGTTTGGGATGCTCTGGAGAAAGTGGCTCAGTAAAAATCAGCCTGGTCATTTTTGCTTTATTTATTCCTTTTTTATTTGACGTATTAAAGTGCGGAATCTACATGTTCCAGATCGAAGTTGCCAGAATCGACCGGTTCTGTTTTAATTTTGCGAAAAAGTCGGGTCTTATCACGTCCAAACACAGGCCTAGGTTGACACGTGGCGCTTCTAAAGCACCCAGCAAGAGATATATAGAATGGACAGTTGACACGTGTCAGAATTTTCGGTGCATTCCAATGATTATTTGGTACATACTGCCACGTGTCCCATCTGACGTGCCTTTGGGGGGGGTTTGCGACAGCTCCCATCATCCATGTAGTGTGGTACATTTTATGATCTGGAATTATAATTATTCCCAAAATGGAAATTCTGAGGACTATTATTATCTGCATTGGAATTTAAGAGATTTAATGCGGAAAAAAAGGTAATAGTTGAATTGATGCCTTTGTATGTGAAAAGAACATAGTAGTGTAATTTATCAGGTTAGAAATTTCTAATTTAATGCTTAATTATTTGCACATGGTTTTTTGAAATCTATTATAAATTAAAATTTGAATTTCCTTTCATGTAAGAAAGCCACCTCTTTTTCTTTTTTTCTAAATTAATAATTTATTGGAAATTGTAATGTCTTTCTTGGGTGTACTTAAAAAGAAAACCAATTAAAAGGAAATTAAATTGCTTTTGGGATCTTCAACAAAAACCATTTTCTAATATAATAATTAAGGGAAATTCAACAAAATGAGCAAGTAAGAATAGGCAACAAGTGAATTTGGTGCCTTTCTGTGTAAAAAGAAAATAATCGTGCATTTATTAGGTTAGGAATTTTCTTTGGAAACAAAAAAATTCATGAATAATTATTTGCAAGAGATTTCAAAACCCTACATGCAAAATAAGAACCCGAAACATGTTGAGTTTCCTTTCTTGTAAAGAAAACCTGCTTTTCTAAAGTAATAATATAAAAAGGAAAATTACATGTTATTGTTCAGATTTCAAAGAAAAGTAAAATTTATAAAGTAATTATTTAAAGGAAATTAAATTTCTTGAACAGATAATTATTTCCATGTGGTTTTTGTAAATCTCTTGGAATTTGATTCTTTGAGTTTCCTTTCATATAAGGAAACCCAAGTTTCTAAACTAATAGTGAAAAGCAAATTTAAACATGTTTGTTGGGACTTCAAAGAATAACCCTAAACCCTATTCATGTTCAAACCAAATTCAACAAGGTTGCTTTGATTTGGAGAACCCTAAAGCCTGTTCATGTTGCAACAAATTTGCAATACAATTTGGTTATACTTTTATTCTTCCAAAAAAACCACATTTTCTAAAGAAATAATTAAAAGGAAATTAAAATTTCTTTCTGGACTTCAAAGAAAACCACTTAAGAGACAAACCACTTTTCTAAAGTCAAAATTTAAAAGAAAAATAAAATGTCTTTAATTGAACTTCAAGGGAATGAAAGAAATGGAATTTCCAAATTATATCCAAGCATACTTTCAACCAAAAGTAATCTGCCTCTTTGTCTCTCTGTGACTGAAATCCAGATCTCTTGCATCTAGTAGCCACAAGAAATCCCAATCTAGCTCACTAGCCATGCAATTTCTTTGCAGCTTGGTGCATCTAGCTATCACAACCAAGACTACCAAGTTCTCTCAGGTACAGAGGCTGCATACCCATTCCAAGACTAGTGGTACTGGAGTTCAGGATTTGAGTATCATACTAGAAAAAATGAAACCTGTATGTGTTGTTGTTTCACCTGCAGTAGTCATGCACCCCTTGTATAAACTGTACTCGATATGGAACATTTTCGAAGCAATGGGGGCCATTCAAGTCATCAAGGGTGGTATAAATCTGTTCAAGAGTATAGCAAGAGAATTGGGTTCTCTGTGAATCACTTGCAGACCATAGCTGCATCACCTGCATCAAAAACATAAATGCAGAATGTTTTAGCTGGAATCTAACACATAAAACTGCACAGAAATCTCCATAACAAACAATTTGAAAGTTAACATGACAATGAGTGCAGTCATAACCTTTTGAGAGAAGCTCACAAAAAGTGTCAGACCCTCATCACCTCCATCACAACCACAGTGACTGTAAGTTGCCATGACTACCAACTGACTTCATCAGCTTCTGATGGTAGTGGGTGTACATGAATATGTAATAATCTGCCAAACTCCGGCAAACCATTATACAACATCTGCATCCTGAGTTTTTCTGACACTCATTTTTGGAAACAATGGGAAGACTCAGTCGTGATATTGACTAGCCCTCAAAAAGATAGCTAACAAAAGAAGGGTCAACAGTATATCCTCATTCAAACTGCATCAAAGCAAGCTTGCAAGGGTAAGCTTTATTTCATTTGAGCTTCTCGTTACACTACCAGGCATCTAAAGACTTAAGCTGAAGGCATAGAGAGGCCTACAGAGAATCTAGTGGTTGCACAGCCTCCTGCCCCCTCCTTGGAGTCTTAACAGCTGCAATCAGTATCAAGAAAAACGTTACAGTGTTGATGGAATGATTCAGAGCTCCATATGTACATGTGCAACAAAAACACCAATGGTTTTATATGGCTATTGTGCGCAATTATTCTCCAAATCTGATTCACATTGTGTAGTACTAAATCACACACACACACAGAGGCCTTAGTTGGAAGTGTTGAAGCAAAGATGAACCTAACACTTCTGACAAGCTTTGGCAAATGATGGTTGCTGTAACACAAATGATACTGCTCAATAAAATAAGAATGTAAACCCAATATCCAGGACCTCACTGCTGATGGCAAGATCCTGATGCTAAAGTCCCTGATCTTGAGCCTCAGTTGTAAGTGCTGAAGCAAAGATTAACCCCAACATTCCTCTGACATCCAGGACATAATCATTGCTCATGATGAGATCCTGATGCTAGAATTCTCTGATCTTGAGCCTCAGTTTTAAGTGCTGAAGCAAAGATAAACCCCAACATCCCTCTGACATCCAGGACATCATTGACCATGACGAGATCCTGATGCTGGGATTGTCTGATGTTTGAGCCTCAGTTGTAAGTGCTGAAGCAAAGATGAACCCCCCACCACTCCTCCAACATCTAGGACATCATCATTGCTCATGACAAGATCCTGATGCTAGAATTCTCTGATCTTGAGCCTCAGTTTTAAGTGCTGAAGCAAAGATGAATCCCAACTCTCCGCAGGACATCATCATTGCTCATGACAAGATCCTGATGCTAGAATTCTCTGATCTTGAGCCTCAGTTTTGAGTGCTGAAGCAAAGATGAATCCCAACCCTCCTCAGGACATCATCATTGCTCATGACAAGATCCTGATGCTAGAATTCTCTAATGTGTGACCCTTAGATGCTAGAATTCTCTAATCTGAGACCCTTAGTTGCAAGTACTGAAGCAAAGATGAACCCTCCCCCAATATACCCGACAAGCAAGCTTCAGCAAACCAATGCATGCCACAAGATAAAATGATACTACTGATCATGACATAAGAATGTACACCCAACATCCAGGACATGATGATAATGAGATCCTGATGCTAGAATTGTCTGATCTTGGACAAGTAGATATATATAAGCATCACACAATCTGGTCTGATCTGCAGCAGCAACAGCAGCGGCGTTGATGATCCCATTCCACTGATGAGCACAACAGAAAACATGGAAACAAAAAGTATTTTTACTGTGTCCATCTCCGAAGATACCATGCCTTTTCCATAGGCAGTTGCTTTGAATGTGTTGTTTCTCGAGAGAAAGTAGGGCAAAACGAGCACCCAGCAATCATCACCCACAAGAATCAATCAAGAAGAGGAAGCAGCAGCGCAGCCAAAAAGGCTCCCGAGTATGTAGTGTTGAATGCTGCTGCTGGTGGAGCAACTGAAACCTTCTATCCAGAGCTGCTGCGGCTTCTTATTCTTCTTCCACGCTTCTCCTCTGAACCCTAACACTCGAGAGTCGCTACCCCGCACATGGAGATAACCCTTGCTCTCTCAATGTCCGGGGCAAGCAATTGCGTGCAGTAGTAGTCCCACCATTCGAGTTCCGGACGCGAAGTTTTGTTTCCGTGTTTGTCGTAGCCAGCAGCTTTGCTGGGGTTTTCTGTTGTGCTCCCGAAGCATTTTGAGATAGCGCGCTTTTTAGGCGCCAGCAGCGAGCGAAGGAGAAGCGACCGCGATCTGTGTTAAGCTTTGCCGTCATGGATTGCACGTAAAAGCTGGTGGTGCAGTCGCGGGGAGGAGAGTATTCACAGCTCTAGAAAGGTTTTTTTTCATATACAAAAACCTGCGAGCTCTTTGGAGCCTGTGGAAGCTTCTCGTCGCTTTGCTCTTGTGTTCTTCTTCAGAGATGGTTTCAGAGAAAGAGGTTTTCTTGCAGGTTCTGATGAAGAAGAAGAGGATCGCTTGATTCACAGGTTGCTAAGAAACGACTGTGAAGGTCTTCACGAAGTAGTAAGTTTCTCTGAATCCTTTTCTCTGAATTCCCTGATAAGACCTTCGCTGTATGGCTGCAGTGTTTCGCACTGAAAATCTCCTCTAGGATTGTGCAATCTTCTCTAGGGTTTGCCAAGAAATCGTGTATCTGATGATTAGACTCCAGGAGGATTTTTGAAGTCAAGGAGATAGGTAGTGGCAATCCAGGTTCTCAAGATTTTGAGCTGCATGGGAAGTTTTCTTGCAAGAAGAATGTGTGTCCTGCACAAGTGCACTAGGAAGAGGTTTGCTTGGGAGAAAGAAGCTTGCTTGTGAGAAGAACGTGTCCTGCACAAGTGTAACAGGAAGAGGTTTGCTTGGGAGAAAGAAGCTTTGCTTGCAAGAAGAATGTGTGTCCTGAACAAGTGTAGTAGGAAGAGCTTGGATGTAAGCCTTTGCAAACACTTTATATGCAAGAAAACATAAAAAAGAAGGAAGGAAAGGAAAACAATGGGAGGAAAACAACCCTAGTACTTGTCAGAATTGGCCTTGATTTCAGGCATTTCAGTCCCTTTCAAATTTGAGCTCCCTGCTGCATACAATCCATACAGACCATCTTTGAGCTCCCAGCAATTTCTTTGTCATTGCCCCTACACAAAGATTTGCAATGATGTACTGAAGTGTGACAGAAACTGGAGTTTGTGTGAGAATCTCTTGGGTGTTGGTAGATGTGTTTGAAATGCCATGGAGGCTGAAAGTTTTTTGTTAAAGTCACAAAAGCTCTTCTCCCTCTTCTGCATGACAGTTGTAGTGGAATTTGTCTTGATGTCCTGCTGATATCAACTTATGAGCATTGATCTTAGAAACTGGAAATTGGCTGACTTGCAGTGGCTTTAGGATGATGGATATAAATGTCAGGACTGTCATGATGAGTAGAAGAAGTACAATAGCAATAGAAACTTGTCTTGCCTTATCATTCTTCTTGATCAGAGGTATCATGACGAGGACTTTGTAGTGTGTTGTTTCTGGTGCTTTGTTCAGGAGACCACAAAGATTTGGCAGCATACTCAAATAGCACCATCAAGCAACATTGTCTCGCAACTGTAAGTTACTGGCTCCTCCAGGCATTTGCTACCTTGAAACTCAGCCCTATCTCCATGAATCCTAAGGGCAGTTCAAGCGAATCATTGAAACTGTCTCCCTGGTAAAATCTATGAGACCTTCATAAGATTGCATTGTTAATGAGTGATCATAGCAATACATCTACTTATGGAAGTTCTACAGCAGTGGAGTGTTTCATTTGCAATTGCCAAATGCTATTCTGTAGTGAGTAATGTGTTCCTCTCTGACCTAGGATAGATGCTGCATAACATCTCCTCAGTGCAAGTATCATCTTCTTCAGAACCTTGACTTTCCTACTGTTATAGAGCAATCCTTATATCATTTTGCTACTGCTCATAAGAGTAGCAAAGAGGTTCTCTTCTTGAAAGGTAACGATCTTCTGTATCTTCTGAATGCACCTTCCAGAAGCTTGTTCAACATCAGGCCTGCTGCACTCTGGGTTGTCCTCCTCCTTCGCACAAGTCTTGTTGTGTTGGTGAGAGGAAAGCACCATGTGGTTGTTTCCTACTTTGGGTGCTCTAGGGCGCTGCTACAGAGAATGCCAAAGAAGTCGGGGTGTCTTCTCATATGAGCATTTTCAGACCTGGGGCCCCTCAGTGCCAGTGGCTATTGTGACAGGCTTCTTCTGTGCTTATGTATGGGTGCGGATAAGGCCTTACTTTACTGATGACCCTGACGAGTTACAGCAAGTTGCAGATTCCCACGACTTCAAAGATGTGCGAACATTCTTGAATGGGTTGCACGAGCAGATGATTGATATGTGGTACACAACATTTGGTTGGACTCGAAATCCGAGACCACGGGACACAAACAGAAATGGCAAACAAATCCAGGAGCTGAAGCACCAAACAAGATCTTCAACAACTGAGACAATTTCAAAAGAGGGTGAAGATATGCTGCTTTCAAAGAGACCCACAGATGGAGAAATGAGATCTCAATTGACAGAGTCTATCTTGGGAACTATGGCATTCAAAAGTCATGTGGCAAGGGAAGATGTGACCACACTGAAACAAAGGCTCAGTGACATGAGTGGTGGACAAGTACATCAAGTGGCAGAAACTTCATATGTGTTGCAGACCAGGCTCCCAATCACACCAGACCTCTTAACTGAAGCCCTGGCACTTGCTCAGTATGGAGCAGCTCTTGACCCACAGTGTACTTTACAGCTTGGGAGCTGGGGTATCATTGTGCACAGAGGTCAGACAATTCATGCCTCTTTCGTTATAGGCCTTGCCAAGGGAAAGAAAAATTCTTGTTTAAGCATGCACAATGCAGCTACTTTTAGCTGCACAGAAGCAGTAGAAAGAAATGCAGGTCTTGAAAGACTTTGAGCTCAGTGTTCATCTACGAGTCTAAATCTGGCACAAAATAGAAATGCTTCTTGTTCTGAAGTGGCCAGACAGTTCTCTGTTGCTGTCATATGCAGGAGATAAGCTTGAGTTGCTCAAATTTCAAGGAGGCCCAGTTCCAGTAGTATTGGATGCATCCCGAGAAACAGGTGAAGGCCGCTCTCTTAGATTGATCTGGAGATGTCTCTTGTACAGATCATGCCTTATCTTTGTGCTCTTATACTATTCACCTTGTGATCAGGGGAGGCATGTGTTGCATTAATGAACTTGTGATGCAAGGTTCACTGTTTTCTTCTCTTTGAGTAGACTTTTTCCTGGAGCCCTGTGAAAGTATTGGCATGAAGTGAATTGGATGAAGCAATAAACAAGGTCTTTACATAGGTGCCTAGGTTGGAAGTCTAAGCAAGACAGAGGGATAGGAGTATTCTACGTCTCATGCTTTGGCTATATTGTTTGTTTTTGCCAGAGCATGAATTGAGAGTGGAGGGCCTTTTCCTGGAGGGGGTACAGATGAGGGCTGCAACATCTGTTAAAAACATCCCTTTGACAAGCAAATCTCTCATCAAGGTGCACACACCACCACGGCTTTGAGATTTCGCTTGTTTGGGCTCCTAGTTGTTATTGGCCTTGTCAGTGTATCCATGTTAAAGATGTGGGCTTGCAAGAAAAAAAGGTAGAGTTTGATCAGATTTGGAGTTTGAATGTATTTTGCTTGTATTGTTGATGTCCTTGCAGGGAGGGTTTGCACATGATCAAGGTGCTGGATGGATGGATGTGCTGTTTATTGAGGAGCCCCCCAGGCATGAAATTGGGTTGGATTCTTCAGTGGTTTATGCAACTAAGAGTGTGGATTTTGAAGGAAGCACATTAACTCTTCGAAGTGGTTTTGTCCCTGTTGGCTTTCAGCCAAAACCCAGGAAGTCACAAGGTATGTATGCACTTATGAGCTGGATATTAGATTTGGTATGTGGTCCAACAATCATGCACCTTCATATTTATGTCTCTACTGTACAATGAGAATTGACAAATGTTTCAAATGTGAGGTTACATGTTATGCACCAATGGTCAATAATAGCATTGTGTGTGTCATCCTCATTTCCTTTGTGTCATACATAGCACACAAGCCAACATTCTGAAGTCTAAAATTTAACTCCTTGACATTGTGACTGTCTGTGACAGACTCAGTAAACATCTTTCTCTTAGGAATGTTCATCCTGGTAATTGCCATGTTGCCAAGAAGTTTTTGGTGGCCAATATTTGGGAAGGTTGTTCTACCAGTGCTGCAACTTGCAGCACTCTCAGTGGGCTGGGTGCTTGGTCGATATGTTTTACTTGGGGAGTGGCCATTTGAAAAGTAAAAGCTCTGAAACCAGCTTTTGTCATGGATTTGTCAAAATTAACTAAACATTTGGCTGCATAGTTTTGCCTCTACTTTGGTTGATCTCTACTTTTGTCATTTCTGCAGGAAGCATGAGTCAATGATGGATATGGGCAACCTTCAATGGTCAGAACATGGTGGTCATCCTTCCAGGTAAGGAGCTTTGCAAGATACTGAAAATACTGTGTACATGGAGAGTGCTGTCCTTAGATTGAGGTTAATCCTGCAAAAGTTTTAATGGATTCAGTGGATAATGCTCTGAAAAACTACCATTCTACCCTCTGAACACCTTTTGCATCTTCTTTTGACCAAGCTTTTTTTTGCAGAGTCTTATGGTTTAGCAATCAGTGCTCCTCCAGTTTCTCCATACTGTTTAGTGTTTGTGTGTCTAGGAGAAAGTGATGTGATTGATTGTAGGCAGATTCAAAGAACAACTCAGATCTCAAATCCTTTTTTGGGGAGACCTGAACACTCTAGCAGCATTTGTAGCACTGTAGGAGTATCCAGAGGCACTTAGAAGTTGTGGAACCCAACCTAAATTTGGTCGTAGTTCCATCTGTGCAATTCTGATGGTGAAGTGCCTAGGTAATTGTGATGTGATTTGGGTGATACTGCTGTGGCAGTGTGCCAAAGACAGATAACGCAAACGTGAGAAGTCAAATGATTCAAAAATTTGAGACGCGGCCCAGTGCAAGCAACTCAGGGGTTGATGGGAGGCAGACACAGGAGTACCATACAGACTATTGGCAGAAGACCTTGGTTGAGATGAACCATGCTGTACAGCTTGAACCACAAAATGACCTCCCTTTGAGGTAATGACTATACTTCCTGAGACGTTGGAGTTCATTGTTGTGATTCTTGAGTTCTTAAGCAATGGTTCACATATTTGAAGCATTGATTTTGCCTCTTGTAATGCTTGGCTATATGAACATCCAACTCTAAATACTCTTGGAACAGTTCAAGAGGTCAAAACAGATATGCAGGTACCAAAAATCTCCATCCTATTAACTTTGATGGGAACTTGATGGTGAATGGTGATGATACCACATACACATTGCCAGCTGACTCTTATTTTGTGATTTAACATTCTTGAGTCAATGTGCTGTCCTTGGAGCAGGATTCGGGGGTGCTTAAAAGGATTGACATGTGATTACCATGGAGCAATAGTAGATCTGAACAGTGCGATTGGACACAGACATGACAGTAGGGCTATCCCGGCATATGTAGAGAGAGGTGTTTTCAAGTTCCTACAGGGTGATTGTGAAGGAGCAGTCTTGGATTTTGATACAGCCATCCATTACGGCCCAGAGCAACCATTGGAGGTCATCAGGCTTCGCAGTTTAGTTAGAAAGGTTAGTGTGTTGATGGGTGCATCCATGTTGAATGACCCCTTATGCTCTGAAGAAAGCCAGTGATAGTGTTGTCTTTGTTTACTGTGTCTTTGAAGAATCTGGAGGCCTTAATTTGTCTGTTAGCTGGATGAGGTGAGTATATTTGAGAAGTGGCAAATTATGAGTGAATTCTCAGTGGAGATTTGATAACTCTGGAATTGCAGCTGACCAGGTTGCAGAATCTCTATAACTTTGTGCTTTCGTGCTGTGACTTTTGAACCAGCATCCCAGATTGATGAAAAAAAGGCAAAATCAACTTTTGACACTAACTGCAGCCAGTGTGACTAAGAGTTTCCCCCTATGCCATGAAACTGAATCTTCTTGATGTTGATCATTGTGACAATCATTTCATTCACCATTCGCACTGAGATGTGCTCTCATTGTATTGCAGATTTTAGATGATCGAAGGGAGTTGGCCATGCTCAAAACTGAGATTGGGCAACTAAAGTCAGGTGCATCAGGCCTGCAGTCTTCATCTGAGAAAATTGAAAAGTCCGAGAAGTTGGATGAGGTAGTTGACAAAGTATCAGCACAAAAGGCCTCGGTTGACAAAGCTGTGAAGCAGTTTCCTCCAAGCCAAGTAGGCATCTGCATCTTTTCTTGCTCACCACAGATTTCAGTTCTTTAGTACCTTCAAGCATGCACATCTGATTGAGACAGAAGGGTCAAGCAATCAACAAAGTAGCAGATCTTCTCATAAGATTTGCAGTTGACTTTTTTAATCAGAGTAATGATTTTATCACTACACACACCTGAATGACTAGATGAGCCTAACTGAAATAGTAAAAAGCCTACTTCTATTTTTTGTCCACTTCCATGTGACTATCTGATTTCCTCCTGTGTTGCAGACAATGGACTTACAATATAACAGCCTGTGCTGTGAAAGTTGTATTTCAAAAATCAAGACTGCTCTCTTGAAAATGCCAGGTAGCTACCTGAACCCTGTCTGCAACTGAATCCTAGAAACATCAAATAATGAATATGGATTTTAGTTGTTTAGCTAGTTCTTTTTTATATTGGTGAGGGACAGACAGTGATAATTAGCTCCCCAATATCTGGGATGGGTGCAGACCTGTACTCAATGGGGGAAATATGATGCTGTGTTGTACATGTTTTGCAGAGCTCTTTAGTGATGTTGAGGTGCATGGTAGGCCCATTTATGTAGTCTATCTATGTTAGCAAATATTTTTGAAGTGGAGTGGCATTTGTGTTGCAGATGTGGAGTCCGTATCTGTGGACATGTATGCAAATAGAGTGAGTGTCACTGGTCGTGTTGCACCACCAAAATTGCTGCAAGTAAGTTCAAAGATGTCGCCAAACAAGGTTATCACTCTAGTTCCAGCTGATTCTGAGTCTGAGATCAATCTTCTCCCTGGGGCTGAAGAAATGTCAATGCTTGAGTTTAACTCAACAGCATCTTCCTTTCCAGCGACTCCTTAAGAGATTACCAAATGATCACAAGTGTATACGAGTTCTCCAAAGAGAACAGTCTTGCTTGACAAATAGAATTTTCTCCTTGAAAGATTCTGCACAAGATAATTTTGCTGCTTAATCCCATTCTTTTTCTTGGGGAAAATTGAGCATAGAATAATGAGAGGGAGATATAGAAGTCAAGGACTCCAGTTTGTGCATAGATGTACCTCTTCTTTTCTTTCCGTTCACAAGAGAATTTGACATACAGAAATTCGAAAAAGTGAAAATCTGTTTGGATGAATTTAGAGTGTTGGTGTCACTCCATAGGCTGGGATCAGTGTTGGTCAATGTATATGTGGCATCTGAAAGTTACTCAGGGTTCAGTGACATGACATGAAGAACTATAATGTGCAGTAAGAGGACTAGACATACATTCTAAAGTTGTCTGTGAGAGCATGCAGATTATTGTGAGATGCGGTGGATACTTAATTCTGGTCAGTCAATGTTTTTTTCTTGTTGATATATCAAGTTAGTGAAAGAGAACAACAGGGAGAGGTACTGGCTTATGAAGAATGGTAACTTCTGATCTACTTCCTGTGTACCCTCAGGCCATGTGACTCACCTGCTGCATGCAGGATTTGTTTCTGCAGGAGTGACAGGTACAGTGCTTTTGCTCTACATCAAATATGTTGGTCCTTTTTGGGAGCATTTTGCATGCAGTCAGGTTTTTTGAATGACTGAATGTTTTTCCACTTGAAACTTGTGACCAGTTAATTCACTGCTCTTTGGACTGTTGGTACATCATTCAACATAGGACACTCCTCCCCTTTGTGAACTCTTGTCAACTTTTGGTTGACAACCTCAGCTAACACACGGCTCTCACCAGTTTTGTTGTCACTGTTACCAACCTTTGAATGCCTGTCTACAACCTGCAAACCATTCTGTTAATGGAGAAAGTTCTGTATGAATGATTGTTGGAACCATTCAACAAGAGGTTAAATCTATCCTTTCCCTGTTCTATTTTGTTCGTCACCTCCATTCATCCCCAAAACTTTCTCAATCTTTGGGTGTGCTCTACCAAAGGATTGAGACAGAAGTTATTGTCTCATGTTATGAGAGAAGTTTACTGCCTGAAGTTCTTGCCTCTAAGTTATGAGAGCAGATAATGACCTGCATTGCAGAGAGGAGGATTTTTCCAACTTCAATACTGTCATCTGACAGCTGTAATGACAAATGGAGAACAAGAGAGCTAATTGCATAGCAATGTCTTCACTGTGTTAGCACATTTCTGCTGGAGGAAATGGCCCACCCCCAAATGGTGCAGATTGAAAAAGCTTGAGAACTAAAACAGGAGGCCTGGTATGGGAGACAGACAAAGAATTGTCCATGCTTTCTGTAAAGGATGCATGGCATATTATGTGCTCAGCCCTTAAATGAAACAGTGTGCTAAATATGCCCCTTATACCATTTGTGATAAAACTGCAGATTAGGATGCCCAAAAATGCTGAAAATTGCCATTTCTGTACATCATCTGCTGATACCATTATATCAACCCAAACTTTGACATCATAACAATGATATGGCATACTCATGAAGTAAACATCTGAACCATGAAAAACTCCTCATACCTCTGTCCTTCTCAGACCAGCCCAAAAGAGACCACATCCTACTCCTTTCCATGCCATGGGACTGTTAACCACAGACTATGTAACTTCCATAGCTGCAATGCCCCCTAAGGTTGTCTCAGCAGAAATACCAAACTACATGACACAATCACACATCCCCAAGACCAACTTCCAGGCTCAACTTTCAGAACCAAAGCACCATGAATGAACACAATCTTCTAGGGAAGATGTCAGGTAGAAACCCATCCCCAATTTTCATATCCCCCAATGCACTTATGGCTATGACAACGATCAAGCAGAGCATTTTCAATGAAATTTACATGCTTGGAGTTCAGAAATTGTTGCAGGAGCTAAATTCCATCCCACTCCTGTGACAAAGGAAACTCTTGGACTATGGAGACAGTTTCACATTCTGCCAGATTTTTATTGCAAAAGAGAAGCATTAAATAAGACCCATCAATTCATGCTGTGAGGCACTGATTGGTGGAACTACAAGATGGTGTGCCTGCTGACAATGTCATCTCATGGCAACACACTGACATGAGTTCCAAATCAGCTTCTGTGCACTTGACTTGTGTCACATTTTCCAACACAAGGAACAAATAACATGCCATGGTTCCTTGTTTAACAGGAGCACAGATGATGTAGCCTCTTCATGTGAAGGAGATCTTCATCATCATAGATAGCCTAATGCAAATCCTTGATGTTAAATCTGAACAAAGAAAAATGAAATCAGGCAAAATCTATAACTGACCTTACGTGGAGATGATAAAGTATACCCAACATGCCACATCATGAGGAAGACATCAATTGTTTAGCAACTCAATGGTGTCTAATCCAGCCCAAATCTTCAAATGAGAAGGGGAGATCCAATTTTACATGAAGAACAAGTCGCTAAATACCTAGGATCTATAAATCTTGTCACAAATTTAGAAACCCTTCCTTCCCGGACATTTTCTCAGATTCAGCTGTGAGACAGTATTGTGTGGCCCAGATCCATAGGCAAAGAATGTGTCATAAAATCAGGACATGGCATATGCCTGTGAGTGTGTCTAAAATATATGCTAACACTACTTCATGTCTAGCATCTGTTTGCTACAGCTGTGAAAGATACTTGCATCAAGTTCTGCTTTCCCATGTTTACAAAACAGTTGACATCACCCATTTCCACACACTCTCTTGTCTCTGACCTTTAGACCCTTCAGGATTGAAACTGCAACCAATAATTTCCCTGACTAAAAACACCAAATGGCTGCTATGCATCACACACTTCAGGACAATGACAAACAGAATTGAAATGAATCAAGAACAAATATTGTTCCTTTTCTGCAAGGCATAAAAATTTCCCTTCACATTTTCAAATAAGACATAATGATAAGCCTCTCATTGAAGTTCAAAACATAGTAACCCCCCCCACTCATATGCACTGAATCATCGTGATGGCGAACCCCATATTCATCTTAAAGAGAATAACATTTCCCAATCGAACAGCAACCATTGAGCAATTTCGGATCCCACTGGTAGGACACCACTTGGGTTTGGCAACAAGAAAGCACCTATGCATAATTGAGCCTGAAAATGTCATTGAAGACATAGAAGCTTCCCTGTGCTGTTGGAATCAGGTGGAACATCTGCGAAACAAGCTAGACATCAGCTCAATTACTTCAGAAAAGCTCCACAATTTCTAGTATAGAAAAAATGGCCTTTGATTGCTTCATCCTGAACTCAGTTACCCTAGTTTTGCAAGTCTTCCTAACAGCAAGAGGTCAAAACAAAAAAAATCTCAACATTGTGCACATCTATTTGGAGGGCAGGTGGACACACATTCCTCCAATTCCTGTCTGCATTGCGAAACCCTGTGGGAAGTAAATAACTTCTCCAGATAAGGAGACAAATGAATTAGAAACACAGACAGAGAGCCACTCACTCATCTACGACCCTGACGTGACGCTCCCATGGCTTGAAAGAAAACTGTACCTGACTAAATTTAAGAGCATGCTCCTCGCCTGGTAGTTGGAGATTGCCGCTGACGAACAGAAGCATGCCACCAGCGGGGCCCGAGGGCTGGCAATCGACAGTTGAGATGTTGTGCTTGCACTGCTGGAACGGCAGACTATTGAGCTTGTTGCTGATATTCTGCGCCCCTTGGATCTTTTCACCCTCGAACGAAAGCATAGAGCTCTCCTGGTACAACCCTATCAAGTTGGACCTGTTGCTATCGAACGTCGTGTAGTAGTGTTCCACGAACGCCTTCGACAAGCTATCGGGATCCATCCCGTCCGAAACAAGTCCACCCCCTGAACTTTATACTTGTCCCCTGTCCCCTGCCCCCTTCCCTCTGTTCCTCCCTGTCTGTTCCCTCCTTGCTGCACGTTCTTGCGTGCGTCTATGCGCGAGCACACAGATTGCCTGCGTCTCGAAGAAAATGAGCAAAATCGAATTTTAGGGTTTGGTGCGCATTATGAATGCTTTACTTAGTTACTGTGCGTATGGAACACGCGTTGCACGGGAGGCGCGTCCAAAATTAGAAAAACAGACTACCTATTAACGACAGGTGTTGCCATTACCCGGCGGGTATTTCCAGTTTCCCGTTGTAAATTGACAAGCCTCTCATGTCATAAATATGACTCTGCCCTTTTATGGCAGGTTCAAAGTTCAAACCAAAAGCTTCTCTCACTGGATCTGGAAACTTCTCGTGTAGAAGTGTGCAATTCTTTGGAACATGCTCATTTACATGTAAATTTCTGTAGTGTAATTGGAGGGTGGTGCCTTATTGCATGGAATTTTTCCTTCACAGTAGGCCCACATTTTGAAAAACGTAAAAACCTCTCTTTTTATTTCTCTTTGTATTTTGAATTATCTCCCCCAGCAGAAGATCCATACGGAGTTATGCGGTGGGGGAGATCCCGCTCTATTTCTATGTTCCCATGTTCCCATGGAAAGATTTTTTGATGGCACAGATCAGGAAAATTCAGAAAAACAAGAAGGAAAGAATGGAGGAAAGAAAAAGAAGATATTGTTTTGTAACGGACGTGGAGGTTCCCATACTCGTGTGTTTTCCATCTGTTGGGAACGCCCTCGTGTGACCCTCCCTCAGGATCAGGAGGAGCCACTCGAATGGGAACCTCCCCTACAAAATAATGCTTGCTCCCCTGGGTGCTTTGTTTTTTGACTTTCATTTTGTCTTGTGATATCAATTTGGGGATCCAATGGGTATCACATGAAAATAAAATAAAATAAAAGTTCACCTGATCTTTTATGCTTGATAAAGCCCTTGGCCTGCCAGATGTACTGAAATTGCACCTGTGAAAGTCTCCACTCCTAATGGGTCCATATTCGGGCCTCAGGCTTTACCCTACACATAAAAGACCATATCTGAAATTTTTAGTGTAGTTGGAAGGCATTACCCAGCATTTTTTTCCTTTGCTGTTCAGGGGGGAGTTTTTAAAAATGGAATGCTTGTTGGACCTATGATACCCCATGGGTTTACACAGGAAATTTTGTATTTAATTTTAAAAGAATAAAAATTAAAATAGTGGAATGTCTTTGCACTTGTGCTGGACCTAATTCCAGTGAAGCCAATGGCCTTGGGCTTTATTCTACACTTAATACTCCAGATGTCACTCACACTTTGGGTCCAGTCTGAGCCAAAATTTTATGCTCAAACCCTACACCAATATGTGTAGTCTCTTCTGTAAGCAGGCAGGGCCTATAAATGACACAAAGGACCCATTTGAATTTCGCAGCAACACTAATGAAGAAGGGTAGAACTCAGAAGACACTTTCCGGACAAATCACTGAGACTTTTTTGCACTTAAGTCTATTACCCGGATTGGGTAGTTGTAAAAAGAAAAGCTTATATTCCCATTCCTCGGAATACATCGATATGGCCACCAGCACCCACCAGCACTCAACAATAACTTTTAAACCGGTGTGCATTTTGAAGACATGCCACTCAAATAAATGGCAAGGAAACCACTCTATCCATGGTTTGAATGTTATGTATAGGAGGAAGGGACTGAGTACAAGCCCTTCTGTCATTTGAGAACAGGTCGAAAATCACATAAGCGCATGTATTCAAAGTCCTTTTCCTAGTAAAGCAGAGCTGGGATTTTTTCACTTTTAACAAATAGTGACAGGTACCTTCAGCTGGTCAGAAGATCCCAGTACAGCCTGGCTGGTACCTTCCACCACAAAAGATCCCCCTTCCTGAAAACAGATTTCTTCAGGCCGGTAAGGGAGCTGAAAATACAAATGAAAATCCCAGGCAGTGCTGAATGTGTTGTAAAAAGGGGTCATTCCACTTAGAAATTCATCGTCCATTCCATCACATGGTAAATCGTTTTGCTAGGGCCTGTTATCCCAGAGTGTAATCAGTGTTCCCCATTGTTGGTTCACAGCACAAGAGTGTTCTCCAAGTTTATTTACATCATCACTAGTGGAACGAGCAGGTGACCTGCCTGTTTCACTGGTCACCTAGGAAAAACCTAAAAACATACCTCAATATGATACCATTAAATATTGAAGGGAGCATCTCACTAATGAGGCATCCTGCCATTAAACAAGAGCTCCCAGTTATATTACATAATTTGCTGTCTTCTAACATTTTTCATACCTCCCTAACACCTTTTTGCACAATCCTGGTTGCTAGTTGATTGAACCTCATAACTCACCATATTCAGTCTCCCATAAGCTGCAAGCTCAGCACTCCCATACAATGGATTTATGTCTCATAATCTGCACACTCTTGTTGGTCGCCTAGTCCACCTAGTCCAGAAGTAGTTACAGACCTACAGGTAACCCCTTTTGAAATCCAAAATCAACACTTGGCAACAAAGTGGTAGAAAAGGGCAAAGCAGAATGCTCTATTTAATGTTGACAATTTTGTACTATATCAATATACTTGTCACTGTATGAGCAATCCTACAAAAGGTGGCACCACTCCCACTTTTAACCATCTTACGTCTTAGTTAGTACTAGAGTGGTCTGTTCCGTTGGCCCAAGTGTTACCACGTCCTCAACTGATTTTTCCTTCCAAAACCTGGTTTTTTGGAATTTACTTGATTTACACCGGAAAAAATCACTTTAAAATCAATATCTCCCACATTCTAAATCCAAATCTTACCAAATAAATTCCATTAAATCCTTCTCATCAAGATCTTTCCAATAACACCAAAGGCACATTCCAATTCCTCCGAAATTTTTAGCTACGATTTAATTACAACTTTTAGTGAAGAAACTATTCAATATTCAAGAACTTTTGCACTGCCAGTCCAAACATCATGGAACCAAGCCCATGCATCCCTTCTTGTCGATAGCTTTCCAAAGACACCAAGAACACAATCTGAAGCATCCCGGTTTGGTGGATCTCATAACTACAAATCAAAACAAACTACCTTCCTTCAGAGATAGATTGCCACAAATCCATATCAGTTTATAAGTTCAAATTCAGATGTGCAGCTTCAATTCTTCACATTTGGACATTCTCATAATCATTTAAATCAAACTTCATGTAAACCTGTTGAATTATATGTGAACAAAACTTACATTGAAGGAGTGGAAAAACAACAAAAGGAAAATTATTTCATTTGAATAAAAATGTTTCACAATGTTGAGAGCAAAGATTTTTCTTTTTTTTAATTTTTTCTTCCCAGTTTCATAAACTAGACTCACAGATGAGGATTCCAAAAAGATATAGCCACAACTGATATGGATTGTAGGCTTTTTTTCAAGATTCCTGGTATATTTGACAACCTAGGTAATACATAGATCAAGATTCAACAAATTTCCTCATATTCAAAAAATGGTTGGAAAAAACCTTAGAAACATCATTCTTTGATTTTTTTGTTATTTAAAAAAAATTGCCAAGATGTGAAAATTTTCCATTTAAAAAAAAACAATGATATTGATGTAAACCTTCCAAGGTTTATTTCAATAGAACAATAAGACACGCAAGGAATGAAAAAAACAATAAAAAGACAATAGTTCAATAAAAAAACACTAAAACATATTCACATCTTGCACTTATGACCAAAGGTTAAACATTGTAGTCAAAATTCAACTACCAATAGTGGGTAGCAAATTAGAAAATAGAATGGGAGGTGGATCCAATAGGTCACAAGCCATCTAAATTGATCATTCAAAAACAATTGTACCAAGCCAAGAGTGAATGAAAGAGGTAAAATTATTGTTGTGTTGGAGCTCAATGGGCGATACCTTACATTTTGTTAGTTTAATGTCTATTGGGTTCCAACAATTCTTTACATTTCATGGGTTGTAATATATTGTTGACCAAACATAAGTTACAACCAAAAAGATGCAAAATTTTGTAATGCAAATTTGAACAATCATATAGTAAACATACAAAATGAATGCAAAATGAAAACTAAGAAATCTTTTCAAGAGTGCAAATATAGTGAATTTTTAGAAATGTAAACATATAAAAGGTTAATGTAGGTTGATGGAAAGAATATTGGGTTGTTCAATTAAGGGCCCCAATATAATAAAATTTAGCCATTTTTTCACAAGCATGTTGGATAACCATCTAACCAATTAACCAACTCACTAAAAGTAGGTGCGAGTCCATAAACAAAAACCAAGCTTAAATGAGGCAATGAGTCACACGTTCATACCATACCTGCCATCCAAGCAACAGTAACTAACAGTACTAGGAATTACAAATCCACACCTTCACACCATAATCAAAATCAAAAGCTTAAACTCATAAGCCCATGCCCATAGGAAAATGCAAAAACTTAAACCATAGGACCTAAATACCTATTCTTGTCCATGATTTCAACTACCAAATATTCACAAACATCACTTAAAACAAAACTTACCAATATTGTATTATGATAGAGAATATCCTATTTTCAACTTCATTTCAACTTGTTTTCTATTCCTAACATAATACACCTACATAACAATCAATTCACATTCCACACAAATCATTGCTAGTTCCACTTCAAACATGTCCAGGATCAATTTCAAACTTCCAAATTCCACACAACTACAAAAAAGAAATGAATTTGTGTAACAATGTAATAGAGAAATATTCAACTAATTTTTATTTCAATTGTCAATTTGATGACCCTTTATCCCATGCCAAGCTTCAAACATATTTCAACAAACCTAAATGTTCTTATTTAAATAATGACAAAGACAACCACTCAACACAACACTACACCATTACTCTAATTTGGCTCTCTAGCTTGAAACTTAGATTTTTGAACAAATTTTTCATTTTACATAGACCAAATACTTTTAAAAATCACACCTTTGTTTTGAGTCAAAATAACATAAACAACAGTTAGACGAAATGAAAAGACCATGCCATTCCGAGCACAGAAACAAAATTGGGGAACAAAATGAGCAATTGAATGTTAATATTCAATATCATAATGTTTTATTGAACTAGATGGAAAGAAAATAGGGAGGAACAACTACAAAGGAAAGAAAAAACCTTTACTAGAGGTCATATATGTAATCATAGATGTTACTAAAAGAAGAACTTAATGAGGATCACATTTATTAAACCCTTATAACATTACAGAAAAATGTACTTGGAATAGATGTTATTTTTCAATATAAGATGTTAAAAGTGATTGGAAACCACATATGGATTCATTACCACTAGAGCTTGCACCATGATGAGCAAAAACAAACATTCCAATTTCAATGACAAATAAAAGAAAAATACAATGAGATTACTAAAAATTGTAGCAATCCATAAACTTCCACAAAGTCTGGAATACTAAGGAGGAAGATTAAATGTTCAAGGCACAAAGCAACATGTGACTTTAGATTACCTCTAGGCACATTGCAGATGACCAAAACATGGTTCCATCCATTCACCAAAGATTGACCAGAAAAAATTAGAATCAACATGATGACAACCTTTACCAAACAACGATAACCTTCTAAATGCAAGTCATTGAAACGAGGTTTTTGCTCCATCATCATTATAACCTTGGATGTCCCACTTGCTAACACTTCCTTGGAATCACATGTTGTAACAATGTAGTCAAAATGAAAGAGGCACCTCATACGTTTTAAGAACCTTCAAGCACCTTTTTGAATCTTCAAGGACATTGATCATTGTTTTGTACTACATTATGTAGTTAAAATATTTGTATGGTTCATGGAATTTTGCTATAGAGAGGTTTTTAAGAGGGAGAATCCTTGGTACAAGACCACCAAATTTTGTTAAAAGAAGAAAAAAACAAACCAAACCAAATAAATCATCCCTTTTAGACCCACAAAACCTTTCAATTTTTTTTTGTGAAAGGACTTGCCCTATAAGGGCACCCATAAGGGCAAGGTCCCAATACCATATAATCAACCAAAATTATTTTAGTTGCATTTTATGCATAAGTGATTGTTTAACAAGATATCATTGCCAATTGGAAGTTTGCATCATTGTAAGTTAATGAGTGATCACCAAGGCACATCATCCTCCAATTTAAAATATTTCAATGGCTCCTTTTATCCATATTCTCTTGCAAGAAAACATTTTTGTGTGAGAAGAAAGGGAAGAGCCTTGTTATACACTATATGGCAAGTAAATATCCAACAACCATTCAACAAACAAACCTTGAACAATGATTTCTACAAAACTATGTATATTAAGAAGTTTTGTTTCCTTCACAAATTCATGTAAGAAAAGATAACAATTGTTTAAACTTTGTACATTAGATTTTTTATTCAAATTTCATATGATGGTCCTTTGATGGCATGTAATCTCAAAGATTCTACCCAAAATAACTTGGGATTTCAAATGGTAAACCATAATTAGGATGTGTACAATATCCAATAACTAAACCATTGAGAAATCACAAGCAAATGCAACAATGATTGAGGGAGTTGGAATGTCAACAAATTATGACAAGTCAATGGAGAAGATTTAGTTGACCACACATCAAGATGTGTTCGTGAAAGGAGTTGAGTGGAATGTTTGATGGAAAATTTTGGTGAATTACCAAAGTTGATGATGAACTTCAAATTGGAAATGAAGTTGGGACAACTCTTTAGGATTTGTCCATAATTAAGAAAGATGATGGAGAAGTCTTTGTTGAAGATACAAAAAACACAAGTTGTAAATGTATGCAAAATAATCACAATAGAAGTTGAAGATTTTGACGAAGTTGTGCTAGTAGTTCAAGTTTGAATGGGAAGATTTGGAATATGATATGTGTTATTGGATGGGGGATCCGACATTAACATAATCTTGAATCGTTTGAAGTAGAAAGTTTTGTGAAGTTTTTTGTTCCAAGTACTTCATTATACTTTTTTGTAAAGACGATGGTAGAGAGCTCAAGCTTTTCATTCTTGTTCTCTTGCTTTTACTAGGTTAGTGAAGAGTTTTTTGAATTCTCCCCAACCTATTTTTTGGTTGTAGATGTGATGGTGGGTAGTTTGAATTCCTTGTCATTGTTGTGTTGGTTCGCATGGGCAAGGGTGCACTTTATGGAGCTCATTTTTTCCCTATTTTGTTATTTGTTTACTATGGAGGTAGTAGTGAAGAACAACAAGTACATGCATAAACAAAAATGAAAAAAATCAAAGCTAGTACATTACTAGGGACCACATAGTCCAAGGTTTGAATCCTTGATAAGGATTTGGCATTATCACATTGAACATGACTTCCATGTTTTGGCTAGGGCTCAAAGGATAGTCCCCACTTTAAAAGAGAAATCCACATGTGTTCACCCATGAACTTTCAAATAACATGTAATTGTTTGTGTTTCAAAAATGATTATTTATACACAACAAATGTGTGTGTTTCAACACAAAGAAAAAATTTCAAAGTTGTATATATGATTTTACATTATTTGAAATAAATTTATTAGATGAAATCACCTTTTAAATCTACAAACTCTAGGAATTGAACCTAATTTACACATTTATCAAAACATCATGTTGGAAATCAATGAAAATTTTATTTAATTAACATTTTCTCCTTCATAAAATTTATCCATGTTCTCCATCATATATGAATTAAAAACTTTTAATATAGACATAACATTAAAATCAAAAACATGTTTGAACCAAATGCAATAATATGTGCAATAATTTAAAAAACCACCAATTTCAACTCTTGCATTATTAGTAGCATAAATATGTCCTCCAAATTTGGGTATGAATGGTGCACATTTGATGGAAAATAAAGGTTTGAATTTTAAAAACACCAATTAATAACATATTGCCCATTATTTATTATGTATTTAATGACTAATGAATCATTTAAAATTCACCCAAAAACGATTGAGATATAATTCATTCACATAAAAACATTTTTCACCAAACCAAATTACACTTCAATGTTTAAAATTCATATACCTAGTTTTTTTTCAAAAACATGAAGGTGTAGGATTTCCCAAAAATCAACACATTTTTCAATTGTGATTAATGTATTTGGATTGAAAAGAAGAAAGAAAAACTTTTTTTGAAAAAAAAGAAAGAAACAATAAGATGAACAAGAAAAAGAAAAGAATATTGTTAGAAGATGATTGAAAAAATAGACAAAGAATAACAAAAAATATGAAGAAAAAAACTAGAAAATGCCCTTACCCTATTACACCCAAATTAAAATACATGTATTTCAAGTTCGTTGTGTATTATCACGAGGTCAAAAAGTTTCTTCAACTCAAGGATGACAAGATTTTTGTAATACCCACATGTTTGATGGTGGTGCATGTTTTGTTGTTGGTGGGGATGAGTAGGTGAAGTAAGTTCTGTTCGGTAGGTAGGGAAATAATCATACACCTTTACCATTTTTGCATAAATTAAATTAATTTTCATTTTTTTGAACTTTTGAAAAATTATTTATAGTTTGTGTTGAATTTTAATAAAATCAAATTTTCCTCTATTAGGTTTGAATACGGTTTTAAATTGTGGCAATCTAAACACATTAGACACTAAAAACAACTTGTTTATTATTTTTTATATCAATTACCTGCCAAAAACTTCAAAATTAAAAAAATCAAATGCTGAATTTAAGATTTAAGATTTTATTAATTATTTGATAATTTGTTGAAAAAATGGTAAAGGTACGACAATATGTTAAGGTTGATTGTCTATTTGTTGGTAGATAGAGGCAAAGAGGTTAATAAATAAGTGAGGTAAAAACAATACTAATTTTTTTTGGAAAAGTTAAGTATAGGAGGGTAAGACATTAAATATCACAATGTTAAATTAAAGTGATTAGCTCAGGGACATGTTCCCAATGAATATAAAGTTTTATGGTCAATTAACATCCATCCAAACCGGTGGACTAATGAGTGCAAGGATTTATCCATTGCATTGAAGTGTACACTTTTCCAATTAATTTCTATTTGGCAAAAGTCCCCAACTTATGTGTGATTGTGTTATTAGCGAAGGAGGAGAGTTTCCATTCTCTAGTCTTGAGGACAAGTGTAGCTAGTTTGGGAAAACAAGTGATTCCAATAGTTAATGGGATCAAGAAGAGGAGTATAAAAAACACCAAATAAAGCAAGAGTGAAGGCACCTAGGAAAAATGAATCTTGGCTGAGATTTGCTATAGTCAATATGTGATGAAACATAACTGGCAATAAGGGGGAAAGGGGAAAGTAAAGGGGAAAAATGTTGGAAGGTGGTTAAAAGTAAGGAATTAAAGAAAATTGTCAATTCAAAGGAGATGGAGGAAGAGTCAAAGAACATCAGCTTGGCAAACAAGGAAGATTGTAAGGATTAGAACCACATGTAGCAAAAGATGGAAAAAAAATTGGCGAATTTTTTTTTCAATTAAGGTTAATTTTACTTTCTTCAACCTTCACCCAATGTTTTGGTTTTGGTAAAGGCTTTTGTTTCATTTTGAATTTGTGTTTTAATGGAACGTTTGGAATTTCAGTGAGATTGATTCTTGGATTGAACCTGTGGGAATCAACCTATTAGAAAAAAATTTGGACTTTTTGTAAGTTCTTTTTTTTAGGCCTAAGTTTTTGTAAAAGATGAGAAAATGGAGTGGTTTTTTAGGTGTGGGCCTAGAACTTGAAGATAATTTTCTCGATTGAAAAATTTGTCCTTAAGAAAAAAAAATAGCATAGTTTTTTGTCAATGTTGTACATAATTACTAGAGTGGATTGGGATCTTTGTGAAGAAGGTATTTAGTCCACGACAAGTGATTTATAGGAAACCTTTGTGCGACATTACTTATCCCAGGTCTTGAAAGATTACAAACAAAAAACAAAACCTATAATGTTTTAGCATTAAGATGTCTAACTCGTTTTGAACGTGACACAATAGTGGTTGTGCCATTAAAGCCTATAATGAAATTAAGGTTTGACTTTAGCAGAATGTTAGCCAAGGTCCCTTGGGTAGTTTTTTATATTTTTCTTTTTGATTTGTTTAATCTTGTGATTGGTTTTGTAAATTTAAGATTGCCCTATAACAATAGGTAATGTTTTAATAAGTGGGTTTTATGTTCATATTAGGCCTCTTTCTTCATGGGCACCAAACATCACATGTCCTTTAGTTCATCATGTCCCATCGAACCTCATCCTTCTCATCGCTCATTTATTTTATCGTGTGCCAACATAGACTTATGTGGCATACAAGTGGTGTTTCATTTTTCATTGCATAAGTTAATGCAAGATTATTATGATGTAGCATCTTGACCGTTGCTCTTCTTATTACCCCAATGGTATTTCGTTTTGCACCCTTGTGGTTGAGCAACAAGGCATAATAAGGAAAAGTGGATTTGATGTAAACATTTTTCAATAAGGGATTGAAAAAAACTTGTAATATGAGTTTTCTTTGTGAGCCTAAGCTTTGATGACAAGTTCGAACTTAATGTTTCTTTCCAACATGATTCCCCAATTCATAAACATCTTTTTCGTAACCTAGTTTCTTGGACATGGAAGGAAATATTTTTATTTATTTTCATGCATTGCAAATGATATTCATATCATAAATCCACTTTCTATTATATCATTTGCATATGAACATTTTCAAACTAGACTTCGGATGATAGGTCTTTCTATCCAACTTCATAAATGTGTAGCATGATCACCTTTTGACCTACTACTAGACTTCAACACCCCATTTCAATTTACCACCATGACAAGCTTATTTTCCATAATAGAAGATAGTGTTTGTTATGATGGATGTTTTCGGCAGATTGGCCATAACATCATGACTTTCACTTTCATAAAAATAGAGTTTCAATTTCCTTTAGTATATGTGTATCTGTGTGTCAGTGAGGCAAACATTTATACAATTAAATAACCTCGTAAGAAAAATCACAAAGTCAAATTAAAAGTGACATAGTTAGATGAAAGAATATCACTACCCAACTTATTTTTCATCTAAAACAGGCATTTAGGACAAAACATTTACAACTTAGCAAATAGTGCACTTCTGGAAGAGACTCATTTCTTTTGGTGAATATGATCTGTTCCTCCCACAACCGTGTCAAAGTATTATTATTTGTCAACCTCCTTTTCTGCACCACAATAGGTCCAACAAGATGTCTGAAGAGCAGGACATTGACAATATCTCCACATCAACCTTTGTCTAATCTCCGTGACTACCACCTCCCAAGAGCGGTGCATCAATAATGCAAGCAAAATCTAAATCCAATAGACAGGTTTGTACACTATCTACCTGTCCACTGTACAAAACCGAATAGCAGTTCAACTCTTTGCACCAGGCTTTGGTCAACACTGCAATTCGCCACAATTTGTATACAAGTAAAGCTGCATCAGTCATTCTTCAGAGATCTGAATAACAGTTCAACTTTTTGCACCAGTTTTGGTCAACACTCCAATTCATGACAATTTATATACAAGTAAAGCTGCATCAATCAATCTTCAGACGATTGCCATTACCATAACAAAACCCATATCAGCCAATAGTCTAATAAAATGCACAAATTTGTTAAGATAATTGGAGTTACCAAAACAAAAATCCATGTCAGCCAATGGTCAGATATTTGTAGTCTGTTTGTTAGTCATCATGCTAGGATCTGCCAACTACATAATCAATCCATTAGCTTCTGAAAGAATCAGACAACACCACAACTACATATCCCAAGAATAGACAAGACAATGCATAAAAGTATACAGATCATGATTTTAGGACTTTTCACAATCCTTAGAGAAGGTCCTGCAGTGAACTTGTTGATGACTGTAGCAAGCCACTCATGATGGAGGAATGGAAACCCATTGCCGTCCAACAAGATTTTGTGGAGGAATGTTTTTTTCACCAGTGCTCATCCAAAAATTGACATGTTGGCTCTTACAAAACTGGACATGCTCTTACAAAACCATTTTCCCCTCACAAAACACATTTAACAGAACATCTTAGCCAATGGTCAGATAATTGTAGTCTGTATTTTAGTCATCATACTGAAGTCTGCAAAACATATCATCAATCCATTGGCCAAGTTCACCATCAGGAAACTTGAAAACATCTCACTAACCTCACTTACCTCAGCATCCATAGAGAACCTAAGAAGCACCAAACAGTAACAACAAAACAACAAAACAACAAAACAACAATAAAAAGGCTCACATCCAGTCATGAAACTAGGCTCATGAACATGTAATCCACTGGCCAGACAGAACTCACCTGAAAACAGCCCTCTATTTATACTGTTCAGGGTGAAAGACCAGACAATAACAGACTTCACATTACATTAACCATCTTCATGTTATCAGTTGACACAGGAAACAAAATAAGGAAGCTATAAGACCTTGGACAACGATGGCATTATACACATCAACAGTCAGGAAAATGTAACCAAACAGTAATTTCACCAGGAGCCTGGACCTAAAGTCCATAAGGTCAAACATGGTAGGACCATAATCAAGGCTTGCTTGAGTCATCTCTGTACCCTCAGGATAAAACTCATTTCAAAATAGGTGAAGTTACCAGATCAGAAGAAAGGTTTCAGACACAGCCAGCAAACATGTGATGTCAATTTCTTCTAAAGTTTCCAGATATGATAATGCATGGTGGCCTCAGGAACATAAAAAGAGTGGTGACATCACATGATTCAGGCAATGTAGGTAAGATTAATGTCATCACTGGCCACCAGTTCAGAAGCAACAGAACAGGCTGTTCATATACCTGGAAAAATAAGCAGAAACAGACATCGAAACCAGGACAGACCTGACACCAACTTATAAACATACTGCTTTCAAGAATATGCCAGGACACAATACTGTTGCAGACACAGAGACTCAAGAACTTGGTTTCAATGGTTTGACACATAATATCCACCACCCCTCATTGCTAGCTCATTTCTACACATAAGATTCTTCTGCAACACATGCTATCAAAAAAATTGTTGCAAAGTGTAATAAGAACCAAAGAAATGTCCACAGAAAGCAACTCATCACAAGTCAGGAACAGGACCTCATTCTCATGTAATACTCCATACACATCAAGGAAAACATGCCTCAATTTTAAAAGGTCCTGAAATCATTGACTTTGGTCAACTCAATAACCAAACAGCAGAAAAAGCTACATTCATGCAGTAGATGTGGCACCACTACGCAGCCGAGCCTGTTGCTTGCGGGGCCTCCGTGGGGCTATTTGTGTTTCAGCCTGTGAGCACAAACCGGTCAAAATTATGAACAGTTATCTCACAATAGCAGCATCAATTATGTAATATTGTCCACTGCATGTGGACATCAATTCCAGCTATGAACCTACAACACTTCCCTGCTTGATTATTTAAGCAGATAAGGCATTCAAGTCCTCTGGCTCATTGAAATCTGTGAACTCAACTAAAATGAAAAAAACTGGTCAAGAATTCACCTCTTTCTTGACAGTAACCTCTTTCTCTGAAAGAGTAAGCTCAATGTGGCATGGGGATGACATGTAGGCTGTAACATAAAAACCACAATGACCATTTCCATCAACAATGTGCTATTGAAGAGGTATGTATCAAACAAATCGTCAAGGATTCTTTAAAGCATATCAAATCAATAACTGTCATAATTGCGAGATATTACAATATTTCCAAGGACATTGTCACTTACTAGAACCAGCTTTACTAGAGAGGGCAAAGGAAAAGAACATACGGTTAATTCGCCCATGCGCACGATATGTCCGACGTCGCTGCTTCTGAGCCTTGTTAACTTGAATGTGAGAGATGTAGAGCGTGTCTACATCAAGGCCTTTCACCTGCGACCAGAGGTTTGTCATCGAACCACTTTTATCAAACAATCCTACAAAGAACAATATGCACACAAACTAATGCAAATAAACAAGGAAAACGAAGACTACACAAAGAAGTATTCAGAGAAGCAAATAAACACAGTTAGTACCTCAGCATTGCTCTCTGCATTCTTCAACAAGCCAAGTAAAAAAGTAGCCGACTTCACTGGCCAACGTCCCTGTCCGTTAGAATGGCGTGCCTTGGCTTGCGCAGTGCGCCCAACCCCACCACAGAACCGGCGAAAGGGGATGGCTTGCTTGTGGGCAAGAACATCCTCCAAGTACCTCTTGGCCTTTGTTAACTCAAGGTGCTTGATTGCCTGTGCCGCTTCCCTCGTATTCTATTTCACACAAGGATCTCAACGTCAGCCACAATGCATGTCACAGCCTTTAGTTACTTAAGAAATCTTTGGATTATATGCATGGACCGAAATTATTCATGTGCATATGACATAAGTCTTAAGTCAATTGATAATTGAAACCCCATTAAGAAGGATGTAAAACAGTCCACACCTTAAAGTGCACACGCAGGTCTGATCCTCTGGCTTTACATGCTGCACATATCATGCAGACAAAACAACATTCAGCTCACATCCAGCTACATATGTACTTTCAGTGGATAACTGTTATGCTTCTTGATGAGATACAGCAATGAATACAAGAATCGTGCATTTTCCGACCAAATAAAAAACCCAGACATCTCTCCCCACACCTTTTGGCACCTTAGGTGAGAAAAAGAGAACAACAAGAGCAGTGCTTACCCTTGGTGGGATTGTCGGGTTCCCGCGCGTACTTCACCTGTAGAACAACCCTTGAGTCAGTCTTTTACGACATTGAGCATTACACGACACAGCACATTTCTGAACAGACATTGCTAGGTTTTCCGACTGTAAAGAAACAGGGCCTTGCATCACTCCGGGCATCTAAAGTATCTCAGAAAAAAAAACCCGTCGAAAAACCAAATCAGACTACCGCCGACAACAAGGTGGAAGAGGGAAGCAAGAAAGAAAAACTGCGGAAAACCTAAATGTGAGGGGGGAAGCTTGACTTGAAACCAAACAAAGCGCAGATCTCTGTACTTGTGAAAACTACAAGAAGAGATGCAAAACAGTCGAATAAACACAGTGGAGAAAAACACAAGAAGAAGTTGCAGGAAGAAGAAGCACACAGGGGCACAACAGCATACCATGGTTGCAAGCGGCGGAAGAACGCTCCGCTCACACAAACACGCCGCAAAAGAGAGGAAGGTAAGTTCAAGGGCGCGGTGCTTTCTAGGGTTTCGAGACCTTTGTTCCCAGTTCTGTTCAATATGTTCCCAATGCTCGATCCCTGAGTTCCACTCACGGACTCTGCCATTTTCTCACAGTTTTGCTTGTATTAGTTCGAGAGCGAGCCCTCAAGTTGCGTCTTTTACATATCTCAAAAGATGTTTTCGGGGCCGCTGCGGATCGAGGGCTTTCTAGGGTTTCGAGACCCCTGTTCCCAATCTTGTTCAACATGTTCCCTGAGTTCCAATCACGGTCTCTGCTATTTTCTCACAGTCGCTGTGGATCGAGGGCCCGCTGCTTATTAGGGTTTCGAGACCCATGTTCCCAATGCTGTTCAATGAGTTCCCAATGCTTGATCCCTGAGTTCCATTCAAGGTCTCTGCCATTTTCACACAGTTTTGCTTGGATTAGGGGATTACGTCTTTTACATACCTCAAAAGACCTTGTTGTCAAGGTCCCTGTAGTGTTCAGGTGGGTATAAAACACCCGGTTATCAACCCCAGGTATAGATAACCGACCAGTTGATTTTTTTAGTTTTTTTCAGAACCAGTAGATATTGTGTGCCTATTTACAAATAATTCTGAGAACCAGTAAGACCCTTATGGACTGGGTATTGAATTTTCAAATTTTAATAACCTACACAGATTATTGAAATTTCATCCAAGTAGGTTATCAATCTTTTAAAACCCTAAACAAATTTATGATAAAAAAAAAGAAAAGCAAAATTTAAATATTGATTTTTGAATAAACCCTATAACTTATCCTACCTAGAAAGTATAATAAACAATTCTCAAGGTGGTGTGTGAGAACCGACCCTTATACATATGCAATTGGTATTACAAAAATTAGTAAAGCAAATTAATAATTATGGGTATTATTTTTGTCAATGAAATTGATAACCAATGGGATTTTTTAAAAAGAAATTGATATTGATACCCAATGTAGTTCAAAAATTAAAAAATAAGCTACTTGGTGAATTATGAAAAGAAAGCAATAACTTGAAAAAAATGGTCTAGTTTATTTATCACTCATATATATATATATAACTGGAAGCCTATGGTTATATTCCATGACTCGTATGAGATGTTTGCAATCTTTCACAACTCAAACATAAATTTTATTATTTGGTGTGTTATGCAAGGTTTCCATTCTTGCCATTATTTGAACATTGCCTTGTCCATCCTTCATGCTCCTACATTTTGCATGTGATTTGGTTGCATTGAATATTTTTGCATTTGTAATAAAGATGTCAATATCTTGTGTTCTTGTCCATAATTTTGTGGAATCCTAATTTGTTGGTGAATGCTATTGATAAATTTTGACGAAGTCTTCTATGCTCTCAAGTGTGAATATGTGATAATAACTATTTTCAAGAGCTAAAGGTATGTTTTCAAGACTATTGTTTGTCCATTTTTCAAGCACAAAAGATTTAATAAAATTGTGACAAAGCATATACAAGTGTTCATCACTTTAACCCAACCCACAACCAAAGAATCAACACAACATATGCAAGTGTAAAAAGTGCATGCAAACTTCCTCTTTCAACTTGTTTCTTCACAAACCATAAATAATTGCATTTTTTCTAGAACCTCAAAGGGTGCCACAAAGTGATGGTGCACATAAGGTGACAAAGATCAAATGAGAAATTCTCTTCACTTGTCAACATGATTCAAGGACCAACATAATCAACAATTGTGAGTTTGGTGGAAATTTCTAGATATATGTGAGGTGAGGGGTCATCAAATTGAATCTATTAAAATAAGGAGTGGATATTTCAACTTTTTGCACGAAAACTTCAACTATTTTAGTGGGAATTTCGCAAATATGTAATGGGCAAGCAATAACCATGGAAACCTAGCTTAATTTCATTCCCAAACACTCACTTTGAACAATTTGAAATGTAACATGTTTGTTCCAAACATGTTTATAAATGAAAAATGCAAAATCTATTAGAATAATGAATGAAAATGTAAATTTTTTGCATGAAAATATCAACTATTCAACTAGGGACCCCCCACAAATAATGGGTAAACAAAAGCCATGGAAACATGCTTGAATTTCACTCCCAAGCATTCATTTTGAACAATTTTTGAAATGCACGTTTATTCCAAATATATTAATATGAAAGCAAAACAACATTGAATGTTTAAAATGAAAGCTAAAAGATCACCAAGTCCTATCTTTTTCATAGTTTTTATGTATAAAATTATTCATACAACTCGTTTGTTCCATGTGCTTTCAAAAAACACAATGCATTGAATGTATTGATGTGGATGTATAAAGATTTGTTCTCTTTCCAATACTTGTAAACTAGTGAGATTGCATAACTTGCATCTTGCATTGAACTTTCAAGTCACACCTAATGGTAACAAAAAAATAAAAAATGTTAATCCTTAACATCACTAACCTAACACCTAGGTTAGTGAATAATTAATTCACCCACTAACATTAGACAACTAACTAAACCCATCCAGACATAATGTTAGGATATTTTTAAGTTTCTTAACCTTGACTTACAATGATCATATGTTATTTATTGTGTAGACCTACTAGTAGATGGTATCATTAGTTTAACGTTTGTTGATGTTGCAAATTGCTCCAAGTGGCCATTCGTTTCATAATGTTTTTTAAACTAGTGAAGTTATTTTGTGATCATTAAAATTTTTGTGTGACATTGTTTTTTCAAGTTTTCACTGTCTTTTCGTTCTTTGTTAGGTTGGGTGTAAAGAAGCTGGTGTTGAAAATAATTGCAACGTTTTTTATGTAACAATATTCAAATGTAACATGGCATCAAATGTAATAATGGAAGTTGACACTTTGGTAATGAAGGAGGTGGATTGGCAATGTAACATGCCCTACAACATTCAAGAAATGAAACATGTTTTCAACATTGAAATCATTACCAAATGGTTGTCCAATTTGTTAATTTTAAAATGACCCTTTTACTTCCTATGTTATCAATTTCACAAATTTTCAATACTAAACCCATTGTTGGTTTCTTTTAGAATTTTTTGTAACAAAGCATTTTCAATAATTTTCAAACACATTTGATTGTCATAAGCATCATCATTAGAGTTAGCATTAGATTGGAGATGTATAATCATCTTGGTGATTGCTTTGTCAACTTGTTGCTAGTAAAATTGAAAATGATGTCTATGGTGACATGCAAATAGAAGAATCTCTAGAAAGTCTTATAGCTTTGCAATGCAAGTGATTGTGATTGTGTTCTAAAACCATTTGCAAATTGGAATTGAACCTCAAGCATCTCTCATGTTCAAACAAATGTTGTTTCAGTCGGACACTTACTTGATCATGTTTCAACTATTACAATGAATGACTTTGAGTTGTTGCAATGAAAAGCTTCCATAAAGATGTGCGATGTGCTCTTCGTCAAGCACAACAACGTTGTTTAACAAATCTTGATGACACATTTTTTAACACCAAATTACCAACACTTTATTGGCCCAAATTTGGGAGCTATCAAATTAACACCAAAGCTTCTTTGTATTTCTGAAAATGGATAATTATTTTCTTAACATCATATGACATGTCAGCTTCCATGTCAACCATTATATTTTCCCTAACTCCAAGTGTGAACACCCATTGAAATAACAATAGCCTGCCACCTAGTTACCACTAGGTGTGCATGGACCATTAATATCAAAGAATTTTGCATTTTTTTAGGATAGACATAAGTTGTAAGGCACTGCCTGAATTTTTCCTTTGTATTTTCAGCTCCCTTACTTGCCTGAAGAAACCTCATTTCAGCGAGCGGGGTCTTCTGATGTGGAAGGTACCAGCCAGGCTGTACAGGGATCTTTTGACTAGTAGGAGCCAGCCCGTCACTATTTCTAAAAAGTGAAAAAATCCCAGCTCTGCTTTAAGTAGGAAAAAGACCTGAGTACAGGCCCTTCCGTGATTTTCGACCTGACGGCCTCGGGCACAGATATCAAATCACGGAAGGGCCTGTACTCCTATTCAAAAGCAGTGTTGGTCGGTCATATGCCTGATAACATCTGAACCGTCCATGTTTTATCTTACGGCTAAAAGGTGCCCAAACAAGGCCGTGCGATCTGGAAGAGTAACGGGTGAATGAGTCGGTTAGGGTTAGGGTTTAGGGTTAGGTGGGGTCTGCGGCACAATCTAATTTGCTGTCGTCTCTCTCGCTTTCTCTCTCGACTTCATTTGCAGCGTATCTCGCCTCTCCTCGATTGCTCGGTGGGTGCAGGCCTGTCGGCGCCATGGTACGATTCCTATCCTTACCAGCTTTTTTCCTCCTTCCGTTGCTTTGTTGTTAAGCCAAATTCTGCAAGTTTGAGTCATGGTTTTGCTCGTGAATAAATTGGTGTGTTCTGAATAGGGTTTGTGTCTCTGCTTATCTTTGGTACAGTTTGGAAGCTTCGGCAGCATAGTTTGAAAACTACCGGAGTCTTGCTAGGGTTTTTGATCTCACAGAATGTTTCTCTTCGTTTTAGAGTCATTATGACTTTGGGAATTATTTTCTTTGGTCTCCCAAATGGTTTTGGTGTGGGGAAAGGGGTTGACTTGATGTCTCGCTTGAGAGAAGGAACTGTTTCAGTGTATGTGGGATCATCACACGCTTTGGAAAAGGTAGGATGTACCTACTCTCTGTTGTCTCTTCTGTAGAAATGTGAATGGTACCTGAATTTTTGTCTGTACCCCCCGCAGCCTTCCCAAAAGTCATTCAGGATCAAGAAGAAGTTGGCCAAGAAACAGAAGCAGAATCGCCCCATTCCTCACTGGATCCGGATGCGGACCGATAACACCATAAGGTAAATCTTCAGCTTCATCCAGCTTTCCTCAACTCCCCTTGGAACTTTGTGTTGGAATATTCTGAATAAAGATGCATTGCTATGATGGTTCTGTCAACAAGTTTAACTTTCAGCACTCTCTGCAGCATGGAATCTCAGGGTGCCTATCTCCCCACAATTTAGACATTAGGGGATGTGCTTCATGCTCTGGAACTTATCATTGATTTCAGCAATTCTGAAGGGGATATCCTTATTCTCTGAATGGCAGGTACAATGCAAAGCGCAGGCATTGGCGCAGAACAAAGCTTGGGCTGTAGGCCTGATGAATAGAGGAGGATTGAGAATCTGTTTTTTGAGGGTAGGCTGGCTGCAATGTATTTGTAGCTGCCTGCCTCCAGAGCAATGATGATGTAGCAGACATTGGTTTTTTCAATCATTGTGTACTTGCCAGTGTGCCTTTTAGCCTCACTGGTGCATCTGCAGCAATTTCTATTTTGAAGATGGTTTCTTGAATCTCTTCACAGCTTTAATGAATGGTTTTTAGCATGGTTGACTTTTCTCTGTCATTGGTGTCTAGGTGCTAATTCCTTGCACTGAGCCTCAAGCTCCAGTGTTGTGTGTGCATATCTCATATCTCACTTGGGGGGATGTTTGATGTAGTTATGATTGCCTTGTCAAGCATTTCCCTCACACTCTCCTGTTCAATCCCATCACTTTGTTGCATCATGGGGAGAAGATCATACAGCAATTTGCTACTTTGAGTTGCTCCAGAGTACATAATCTTATACAGCCATCAAGTTGGGGTTTTTGAAAAGAAAACATGCAGAGAATGAAGCTCATGCTTGTTGCATTATGCTCCTTCAAAGTCTGATGTTTCAACTTCAGCATTGCAGGCTTGAAATTGGGCATGAATACTGCAGCTTATGGTCTGGAAGATGACTTTTTTATGTGTCTTATTCACATTCATATTAGCCTAGTGGTGCCACATCAAAGTTTCTGAATGGTATATGAGCTATTAGTGCAGTTACATATTATGTTATGTTCTATCAAACTGGCTATTTCATTCCCAAGACTTTTTGACAGATTTGGCCAGCAAAGTTACATAAAGCTGTCAGTCTCTTGTTCCCAATAGGTGTTGCATCAGAGTCCTAAAATAATCAGACACCCAGGACCACATGGAGTTAAGCTCACCTAAAACTTGTAATTTTCATGAATATTTCTTATGTATGGAACATGGAATCTGTTTGCTGCAGTTTGCCAAGTGCATGGAACATGTGAAGATTCTTCCAGAGGCAACACTTCAGCAATTGGAAAATTGCAGATGCGTATTAGCACCCCCAGCCACATCTATTAGTTCCTTGAATATCTCAACCCTAAAAACTGCAAGTGCCTTGACAGGATTTTTACAATCAAACTTCAAAATGCCTGCAAAATCATGAACTCAAATTTATATCACAGCAAACTGTGTTTCACATGCAGTCATTGAATCATCAGTCATAAACTGCTCAGTTGTATGACTTCTGGCCCCTCTGATTTTCTGAGATTTAGCCCTTGTGATCACAATATGACCACTTAATTCATCATCATCTTTGGATCTTATGTTTGCTTCACAGGACTTCTGTTGTGGATGCTTGTGTTTTTCTTGTGTACTTCTTTAAAGCCTCATCTAGGATGAATCGCAATGACTTCAGGCCTTGCAAACTGTTTGCAACATACTCACTTTCATCAGTACCTAATGACTCTTGTGGCAACTGGGGTAGAGGATCATAAACCTCTTGAGATTGTGCAAGCTGTATGAAATATTCCTGGGATGCCATCTCTGCAAGAATTTCCTCTATCTGACATAAGTTGAAAACATGCTGTTGATCATCATCCCATGTCTTGCTCTTGCTTCTGTTCTTGGCCTGGGACTTGTCATGGACTCCATTCCTCATTTTGTTTCCAGTGGTGGTGGGCCAAACCATACCCCACTTGTCATTCTGAATCTCATCTTGGATCTCATTTGCAGTCTGCAGCTCTGGAAGAGATGAAGGGGATGAAAGAGCTGGGAACACTCCATTGTTGCAGGCATTGTGTGCAAGTGCATTCAAGTTATGCCCTGCTATATTTGCAAGGAATTTGAAGAAGTCCTCAAAGTTCATACCTTCACAAAAGAGAAACACCCAGATTGTGAATTTAACACTGTATACTCTTCATCTGATATAAGAAGTTTGGCCTCTAGAAGGTCATGAGCAGACTATCTCAGATTTAACTTCATGGGTAGGCATAATCCAGTGGTACTCAGTGAAGTGAAATCCACTTCTATCAATCAAATCAAATATGTTTTTGCAGTGTCAAAGTCAGTATTTTCATCTCCAGACTGCTAAAAAAGCATCACCCAATAAACATCTAGTAGTAAACATCTATGAGAGTGTTGACACTTCCATAGCAACAGGACAGTAATCCACCTGAATTTGCAGCTAGATTACGTTGGCACAATTCTTCAAAATTTTCTGCAATGTCACGAATATCTTCTATTGACTCAACTGTCTCACTGTAATCAGCAAGCAGCAAATTCCACTGTAGCAGTACAAAACCAAATAACAACAAGTATTAACTTTCATAGTATAGAAACAGAACCTGTACTTGCAAACATTCATATATGTGGGCAAAAAAACAATGCATGTATTAGATCCACAATAAATTTGAAGGAAAAAACCAGTATGTTAACTAGATCTAGCCTGCACCATATAGCTGCAAAATAGGAGTTCACTATTTCACAACCCACCAGAGGTGGAAGTGAGGTAGGACTCAACTTTTCAAGAAGAAAACACACACTAGAATCAGGAGGGTAAGAAGAGACAACATACGTTCCAGCGAAGGTTGCATGCATTCAACCAATTATGGTTAATTGAGATTGTGTCCTCCTGAAATCACACACACCCATTGACAGTTTTATCAATAAAATAGGAAAGTGTATTGTCACTAAGAAGAAAAAGCAAGTTCTTGGGTGCCAATGGTTCACACAAGCCAATGAAAACCAAAAAAAATTGCCACTGCTAAACCCTGACCCCATGCACTAAAATCCAGAACCCAAGAGGTTTTGACTCTAAAATTATCTCCATAAAAACAAGCAAATTGATTTTCTTGGCTCTCAAGAGCACAAAGTGTAAGCAGTAGCCAGTCAGGAAACCAACTAAAATCATTTACCAGATTTGTTACTTGATGGTACCAACCACTGGGAACAAAAAGAATTTCATTTGCTCCTTGCTCACACTCAACCCACCCTGTCTGCACCAAATTCTTCTTGTATAAGTACATCCTACTAGAAAGTCAAAACAATTCCATCAAAAGTGATGACGCCTAACACTTTTGGAAACAAATTCCTCTCAGCATTATGTGCTTCCTGCCACTTCATGGTGGCAATTATCATTAGTAGCATGTTTGGTATGTAGAAGGACATTGCCATTGTTGAACTTTTGAATGTGATTGCAGTAATGGTCCACTGACCAGCATACCCTAGTGCTACGGATGAGCTTTAACTATACACAGCAATGTTCCATGATGACATGGGCATGTGTCAGGAAAAACAGGCAAAAAGAAACAGTGTAGACAAGGCTGTTCTCACCTCAGAAAAACCTGGAAATTGAACCAATGAGATGTCACCATAGATATCATATACAGTGTTTTTCTTATGCCTGCAGATGAGCCCAATTCTGAGTCAGAATCTGAGCCCAACATTGGATCAAAGCAAACAAAGTTTGTATACAGGTGGTCAAAATTGTCAATATTTTGTTGCGCACTTTTAAGTGTAAAATATAGAATTAAATACAACTAAATGAAAACCAACCCACAAATGGAAATTTTGACCTGTCATAGAGAAGTGATGTTTTCTCTGGAGGCAGAAGGTGCCAAAGCTTATATCCACAGATGTTTGCAGACCAGCTATAAGATCGTAAAACATCTGCATGAAGTGGTGTCCATGTCCCTGCAACCACAAATTCTCGTAAAAAGATTGTTCCCTCAACTATGCTAAGAGTTGAATCGCACTTTTGCTACCCAACATGACACACCAAAACATATAACCCTTGTTGGCAAAAATTGGAGAAAAGTTTCTAAAAAGAAGCATGCTTGGAGAGAAGCTAAGATAAAGCCAAAAATAAATAGAATGCAACATAATTATCTGAAGTCCCAAAGATCTATTATCAACAAAATATGCAAAAAGGGTAAGCCATTTCCCTTCCTTGGTAGCTCTTGCAGGGAAATAGTAGCAAGAGGGTAAAAACATTGGATGGAGGAAAATTTTAATTTACAAAAGAACAACAGAACCTGGGGACAGACCTACCTTTTGGACCCATGTACACAAAGCGGTAGTCGGATTGCCCATTACCATCTTCCTGTTGAGTTTTGGTGCAAGTCTCATCCAGATATAGATTCAGCCAATCATCTTCAAAGAACACCGGTGTTTCATATGCCACATAATCCGGATATTCCTGAAACCAGAAGTGCAATCGCAGTGTGCACATAAAAATCTCTACAAACCCACAATTATTTTTCCTTGATGACAACGCTGAACTATTTTCCCATCTACAGATCCTGAAGCTCAAGGGAGATGAACAAGGAGCAGATTGCAATTCATTCACAGACATGAGACAAAAAAGGTTTCAGTGCTCCATTTGAACCCAAACCTTCACAAAATGCCAGTCTTTCAAATACAAAAGATGTTGTGTCATCTTCCAGGAGCTTGAGTCAAAATCCTCCTCCTTGTGAGCTTTGTTTGAGAGTTGATGATGAGCCTGCCAATACTCAACAAACTCTTTCACTGTCATCTCCGAGCGCTTCTGATCAGTGAATTCTTGCCTTGCACAATCTGCCACCTGACACTCTGCAATCATCAGTTCAGTGTGGTTTTTATCATAGAAGTCATGGAGAACATACTGCTTTCTTGTAGACTGCAAAACACACTGACCCAGATGCTTTTGATACCTTCCTGTAAAACTTACAAGAAGCAAAAGTACTGCTTTCTTGTAGACTGCAAAAACACACTCGTTGTTTGCTTTGATTCCTGCTTCTAAAACATACAAGCAGTGAAAGTACTGCTTTCTTGTAGACTGGAAAGCAGACTCATGGGATGGATGCTTTGATTTCCTTTGTGTAAAACACAAAAGACAAAGTAGTGCTTTGTTTGTTGTGGACTTGCAAAAACACACACATTCATGGATGCTTTTGGTTTTCCAAGTTTTTGAAAACACTGGCATGTGCATGATGAGAAGCTTTTCCTCAATGGACCCTAACAAGATGTCCACCCACTCCATTGCAGCAGAAAATCTACAAAGATGAAGAGATTCAGAGAGATGGGATTTTCAGAGCTTTAAGCTTCAGACTGAAGAACTTCCCCCAAAACCCTAAACCCTTAAAAAAAGGAAAGAAAAAGTCTGATCCAGAGACAGTCTGATCTTCTCAACAAACACATCCAAAAAAAAAACACCTGGAGCTTTCAGACAGAAGGAAAGCGGTGGGAGAGAGGGAGGGAGGGTGAAAAGGAAATACAAGCAAGCACCTGAACTAGAGAACTGCCAAAGTGTTCAGCGATGAAGCTCAAATTGGGCTTGCCATCCACCAGCACCCAGTCACGGCATGCAGCCCAGGAATCCATCAAACCTGTCAAGAGCACCGGCTTGTTTGCTTGCATAAATTGCTCCCAGAATCTGCGGTAGCTCAATTCTCTCCCATCCACACGCGGTACCTTCCCTATAATCTTCATCTTCTTCTTCTTGTTCTGTTCCATTAGAACTATTGCTGCTGGTGCTACTTCTACAACCACCCTTGTCTCCGCAACGACATAATGCACAAGAAAATTCAACCTCTCTCTTCCAGATTGCGGCCTTGAAACCCTAATTCCTGGTTTGTCTTCGAGCTCGAGGACGAAGAGGAGGAGCTCCGAAGAGCATCGGAGATTAGAGATTAGGTCAATGAAGATGTCACCTTTGGCATGGAAGCAATGGAGCTAGGGCTGCTGCACCCAAGCTTCTTCTCCTCCTCCTCCTCCTTCTTCTTCTTGTGGGTAGGGTTTGTGTCTGCTGCTCTTTCTGGCTTTGTCGTGCCATGGCAGTAGTCGTGTGGAGTTTGTGGCGATGGATGGGGCCATGTCTAGTAGCGCTGTTGCTGCTGCTTCAAGGTGGCAAGGGGGGGATGTGTTCAGGGAAGAAGAATGTGGTGAAGAAGGAAGTAGGAGGAGATGGAGGATTCTACTACGGACGTGTTGTTGAGCTCACGGATGAGAGCTTCGACGCGACGATTGCAAAGTATGATCACATCTTGGTGGATTTCTATGCGCCTTGGTGTGCACATTGCAAGCGTCTGGCTCCTGAGCTAGACGCAGCTGCTGCGATACTCGGCGGCGAGGACTCGGACTCCTCACAACAGCAGCAGCAGCAGTCTTCTTTGGTTTTGGCCAAGATCAATGTCGAGAAGTACGCGAAGATCGCTTCCCAATTCGACATTAGCATGTACCCGACGCTCAAGTTCTTCATCAATGGATTTCCAACGGATTACAACGGCCCGCGACAGGCGAGAGCGATGGTGTCCTACTTGAGACGTTTGTCAGCTCCGGAGCTTGAGGTTTTCTCGGACGAGCTTGCTTTCCGCAAGTTTCTCACATCCTCTGTTGCTGGTGGTGGTCCCGAACTTCCTGTCTTCGTTGGATTCGGGCTTGAAACAGAACTTGTTGAGGGTTTTTTCCAGAAGCTGGCACATAAGCATCGCACCAGAGCTTGGTTTGCGATGCTCGAGGACTTCTCACAGCGTGCCATGGTCGATTTCGACTTCGACAAAAGCCCTGCCATCGTTGTGTTTGCACAGCAGCAAGGAGGAGGAGGAGAGTTGGTGGAATATGGCGACAGGACTGTGTTCTATGGTCCATTTGAAGAAGCAGACGTGGTGGAGTTTGTGGAGCAGAACTTGCTGCCATTGGTGACATCAGTAGTATCCATGGAGAATGTGAAGCAATTGCAAGAGGATGGAAGACCCATTGCACTGGCAATTCTGGAGAGTGACATCACCACACCAGTGTCCAAGAGCTTTCTCAGGAAGATGAAAGCTGCTGCTCCTGCACATCGGAGTTTTGTTTTTGCTCATGTCGTTGCTTCTGAGTGGCCTGCTTTCATACGCCCATTCAAGGTTCTTGCCAAACCCAAATCCAAATCCAAATCCTCCTCCTCCCCTTCCAAGGAGCAGCTTCTTCTTCCCACAATGGTTATCTGGGATGGGCAATTCTATGTTTGCAGTGACAATCCAGCTGCATTTGTTGGGGACTCGATTGAATTGGAGATCTCAAAACTGCTGCAAGGTTTCAAAGACAGAAGCATCCCAAGACACAAGCTTAAGGGTCCTTCCTTGTACGAGCGCGCCACTGAAAACATCAGTCTTACCTTAACTTATGCCATTCTCATTGCTGCAATCCTGTATACCCTCTTGTCAAGTCTCGATTGGAGTGCCTTCACTGGTGACAGGCATGTTGTTGACAATGATGCTGCTGCTGGAGGAGAAGGAAGACCACCTGTGGTAGCTCAAAAAAGATGGGAGGATTTGAGATCTGCAGCACAAGCTCTTTCTCAGACTTCGGCTGTTGACAAGGAGGACTAAAACAACAACCAGGTGAGTGCAATGCCTGATGACCAGATGGTTTTTTGTGATATTTGTGCATCTTGATAGTGAAGTTTTGTGGAAGATTATTTCTTGTTGCCTGGCCCCCAATCTGCCCAAGGTTCCAAGCATTGATTGGCATGAAGCAACCAAAGTCTCGGAACCCCACAATGAAAGAAAAGTGGCTTCCATGTGTTGTGGAAAAAGAAAAAAGTGGAGGAAAATCAGCAATTGTGGACAAATTGCTCTTATAGTGATCTGAAATATTTGATCATGCTATAATTCCTTGTAGAGGAGCTTGGATTGACTAGTTGGTTTGGAATCCCAATTGCTTTGAATCACAAGCTTAAATTTCCTGGTGAAAACTTAGTATTTGGATTAACTGTAATGTACATGATCTGGGTATCTTATATTAAGAAGTCTATGGAAAGTATTTAGATAAACTGGGGCAAGGAACATGCATACAACCTACAAACTACAAACACTAAAAGACCAATGGCAAACAATGGCACAACCTGCACCACATTGAAAAGGCAAGGACCACCATGGCTGTCAACCTAAGTTTCCCCAGTATAAAGTTGATACTAGAAAAGCAACAAGAATGAATTGCCTAATATCAACAAAAACCCCTAAACCTTAATATTAGACTCATCTAGTCCCTCCCTAGTATTTTCAAACCCTAATACTAGAGCAATATTGCACTACTGGAATTCTTGGATTTTCAAACGGTTAAAGTTGACAGATAGTCCTCGAGAGTCTTTTCTACCAACTAGGATATCAAGATATAAGATGCCAGCAGAAAGTTTGTGTGGGTTTTCTTGCCCGTCCCTGGGCATCTTGGGGTTTCTTCTTGGGTACTTTGAAACATTAATGAATACCATAAGAAGGATCTGATATGGTCTACTTTTCTATCTTTTGGGTTGGATGTTTGTTCATTCAAAGCTGCTTGTTGACCAAACAGTAGTTGCACCTGGATAAATTTTCACCATTCTCATGGGTATTAGGTCCGTAAATCAGAAGTATTAAGCATGGAGGTTGTCTGGATTGTGTGTGTGTTGCAGTTCTAAACTCTGCAAAACATGCGAGAGGTTGTCCAAAAAACAATTCTCAAATGTATCCTCCACAACATTTTGCACTTGTGGTGTTCAATATTGGGTCACAACTTCAAATGGTTTTGTAAGGTGGATGATATGTTCAAGTTAGTACCATTTTTGACAAGCTCAAGATGTTCATCCCAAGTTTGACCAATTGCAAAACATGCATTTTTCAATTTTTTTTGATTGCATTCTTAGGGTTCCATCCAAGATAATATCTCATGACTTCGGGAATCTTTGACATCCTAGTGTCCCCAACTATGTACTTGATAATCTTAGTGTAGAACCAAGCTTAGTAGGTGAAAGGTAACCAATTAAACGTGTTTTCACTACAAAACCCTTCTTCTAAATCAAATCTTTGTATTGAATGATGCATTGATGTGACTTATTAATGGCATCTTTGATAGTTCAACGAAATAGGTTTGTGATGACATGTTAGAGTGCATTTATTGCTTTTGTTATTAGTAGGGAATGGGTGGGCAATATCATCTAATAGAACCATTAAGATGCCATGGTAAAAATTTGTGAATGCTAATTGAAATGTTCATGACAATGATCTACGTATTGCCATTGTTATTAAATAAACAAGATAGCTTGCATCCTTTACAATTCATTCATGGTTCACGAACCAATGTTAATTATGGAAATCCTAATCATTGGTGAATGTATTAGGGTTTTTTTTTTTTGGGGAAACAAATGTAGGGGGAAGGTGTGCTCCCAATGGGCTCCCCTAATTTGAAGGCTATAGCTTCAACTGTGATAGCCCAACGTTGTAACCTCATGGGAGCATGCCTTCTACAATGTAACATTAATTCAAATGGTGGAAGGTTTGCATGTGTTTATTGAAAGGCTCCTTCAACTAACAAATGAATCTTCTATGTGGGGAGGTGTGTCAAATGCAAAGTGAAAAATCAAAACAATTTGCATTATGGAAAAATGAACTTGACAAAAACAATACCGATCAAAGAGAATAATAGGTCTAAGTTATAGGAAAAAATGCTAAAAGAACTTGAGCTATGCATGAACAAGATCCAAAAGGAAAATAATTGAAAAAGCCTTACACCATTTAAAAGGATCCTTAATAATGGAAAATGGAAATCTCAAATGCCATTGTTGTCAAATTTAATTCACTTTGTTATATATGTGGTATAGATATAGATATAATTCATTTTGAAAGTTAAGAAAAATAGAAATAGATCTTAAAGTAGTGCCACACTTAGTGGAAATGTAACAAGTACCCCAAGTTACCCAATGTTTGCTATTATTTTAAAATAATTAGTCCACACCAACTTTTTAGATAACATTAGTGCTTACATAGCATGTGGCATGGCAAGGGCGTTAACTCAATGTTAACATAACATTCAATTTTTGAAAAACTTATATTTTAAGTTATAACACCAATGTGAAATGTGAAGCCATGTAAAATGTCCAATTATCTTGATGTTAATGCATCATTGCACCTTCTCATAATAGGAACGCCATCACATGAACCTTTGAATGTTCAAAAATCATTGCAAAACCTTCACTTTCCATCACCTTCTCTATCAAAGTTTTTTATTAATGTCCTTTACAACAAACTACAAACAAGCACTACAATTTATGCTATAACGTTAAAATTAAGCATGCACTATTGCAATCTATAAGTGTTACAATGCAATTGACGTACTCGATCACAATAATCAACCTATTTTGATGCTACAATCAACATTCTATCATCACTATTATTGTAATCAACACTCCATAATCATTACTATAGTCCATTTCTTCACACTCCATCATTGTTGTTGCCATAATCACCTTGCTCCCATTTCATTATCGTTGTTACAATTGGGTTGTCATAATCAACCTACTCCAACACCTATAAACACGAATGGCAACAAGCAACTTCATTCAATTTCAATTAATGTCAACAAGTAATAATGAAAGAATTCTACAATGCAATGCAATTTACAAACATACATAGACAAATAGAGGAACTTGAAACAATCTTGTAAACTTGTAAATATGCATAGACAAAGAAACTTGTAGTCCTTGTATTGAGTTACTACCACTTTATAAACCTCTTGAAATTTGTAAAGATGCATAAACAAAAACCTACGTAGAAAGATAAACTTGCATGTTCCAATTTTGAATACAATGCAATATAATTTACAAACAAAATGAGTAATAGAATTCACACAAACTTGAAGGTAGACACAAAATTGAAATGCAATGTGATAATAAACATGTCTTGATTGATTATGTATTTGTATGAATGTAGTCATGGATGCCATGTTTTGATGTAGTCATGAAATCAAAGAAAACCAAAATAACCTAATTGGACAAACTTTAATACCATCACTTCATCAATGTAAAAAGCTATGAGCATGAAGCAAATTTGGAAATGGTCAATTTTAAACACAGCATGGAAATTACAACCATGAAATCAAATCAAATTTTTGAAGTGGTCATGGAAACTAATTTTGATATATTGCATAGTGGTCCAACTTGTAAAAACAAATGAGTAGTTATTTACAAAGATTATAAAAGTGGCATTAGTCACAATGAAAAATATTAGAACATTAGCCCCACAAACAAGTTTAACTTGAAATTGTCATAACATTTCATCAAATAATGTCATGAAATAATGATAATGGGATAATTAATTTTTAGTGAATACTAGACCATACATCAATCCCACACACTCTTGGGAGATCATAAAATCAAATAATGATACTTATATCATAATATATTTTCAAGTTCGGCATTTTGTTGTTGATTTTTTTTTTTTAAATTTGTTTTTGGCGCTTTTTTTTTTTATTTTTTTAAAAAAATTTTATTTAAATTAAAAAAAAATTTGCATGTTTTTTATTA